>Ga0209345_10000045_pt1 | contig 213244 bp, 199 predicted proteins | sample Cruoilmetagenom7_FD_187294 | JGI IMG/M metagenome (GOLD analysis project Ga0209345, IMG submission 187294) | Oil polluted marine microbial communities from Coal Oil Point, Santa Barbara, California, USA - Sample 7 (SPAdes) (version 2) | ecosystem: Environmental > Aquatic > Marine > Oil seeps ... | reverse complement strand
CTCTGGCCGTGAGCGGCTAGCCCACTTCCTTGTCTATTTCTGGAAAGAAACTTAGGGTAGGCTCATTCCAATGTCAATAGTTACCACAGTATTTTGTATTCGTCATATGCTAGCATTCGTATGTAAAGTTGTTGCAGTCCACCAAGGCAAATACAGGCATGGGCTAGTCACGACTTGCGGCGCATGTTTCGCACCACATTGGTAACCACGCCAAATATCTCTAACTCTGTCCCTTCAGGAAAATGGATGGGCTCATACACCTGGTTTCTTGGGATCAGCATGACGCACGGCCTTAGTTGAAGCTCCTTTACCGTGAGTTCACCATGGATGCCAGCGATGACAATGTCACCGTGTTCTGCTTGGACAGAGCGATCAACCACCAAAATATCATCTGGGTGAATCCCGGCATCAATCATTGAATCACCTTCAACACGCACAAAGAACGTTGCAGCCGGTCGCTTGATGCACAGCTCGTTGAGGTCGAGCGTTTGCTCAACATAATCCTGCGCTGGTGAAGGAAAACCAGCAGAAACACGTTCCATGAACAATGGAATACGAAGGCGCTTGGCTTTGATGAAGGCAAGTGCGCCGCTACGACCTATCAGCGAGACACTCATGACGAACCTCGAAAAAATAGAATTGATACTGTTTGTTTATACAGTATCTAATGCTATGCTGATTTCTACAAGTAAAATTGTAGGTAAAACTGGTGTTGTTCGAGTAAGACGTTGTGTCGTGGGTGATTTATTTTTTGTGTTGAAAAACTATATGTGGGGGATCGCTCGCCCTCGTCAAAGCCTGCAAGGCTTGGACAATACTGCTTCTGCCTACTGCTCTTGTTTCTGTTACTGATCCTGTTACTGCTACTGGTTAACGCATGGGTCAAGTAACCGTCAGACAAGGCTTGTTGAACCCTTTGCAAAGGGTTTAAAAACAGTTAGTAAAATTCTGCTTCGTATTGAATTTACTGGCTTAAAGCGAAGTTAGGTGCACCATTAAAATGCTCAGTCGAACTCAGTTCAAGCCTTTTGCAACCGTTTGAAAAGGGGTTGGCTAAGCCATACGTAAAGGGTATCGGTAAGGGTTACCTAAACGGTTTAGCTAAGGCTTTCTGAAAGGCTTAGTCAAAGCCTTCATACATGGGTTCACCCAGTAGAAAGATTAAAAAAACGCTTAGGTATCCAAGGTGTATTTAGAAAAACCTGTGGCACAGTGAAATAACCCAAAGCGAACAATAGAAGTGAAGAGGAACCATCAATGACAAGAGCCCCTGCGCAATTTCCGCTAGAGCGCCTCGCGGATATCCCAGAAAGACCAGAAGATTTTAGATTGCTGGAGCGTATTCCATTAACGCGTGAGCCGCAGTCCTGGCCACTTGAACTTTCTCCTATGGTCGGTGATGAACAGCCAATGGTGCTGCTCGATACAGAGACAACCGGACTGTCTGCCGAGGACGAGTCCATTATTGAGCTTGGTATGGTTAAGGTGCTTTACAGCCCCTCTGCTCAGCGGATTGTGTCGATTGTTGATGTGATCAGCTTGTATCAAGATCCCGGCAAGCCAATCCCCGAGCTGATCACCGAGTTAACCGGTATCACCGATGATATGGTGCAAGGCCAGCTCATTGATGATGCACTGGTTGCAAGTTGGTTATCCGATGATCCGCTGGTGGTTGCACACAATGCACAGTTTGATCGTCCTTTCTTTGAAAAGCGGTTTGCCGCATTAGGCCATCTATCTTGGGCCTGTTCAGCCAGTGGAATAGATTGGAAGGCGCTGGGTTTTGAAAGTCGAAAGCTTGAGTACCTGCTGCTTCGCTTAGGTTGGTTCTATGAAGGACACCGAGCCGCAACCGATTGTTTGGCGATGGCCTGGTTATTCTATTTGTTGCCCGAATCCGTTGCAAACTTGTTGTCTGAAGCAGACAGGCGAACTGTGCTAGTTCGTGCGTTTGGTGCGCCGTTTGATGTAAAGGACTATCTAAAAGAGCGTGGTTACCGCTGGCATGACGGCGTAAAAGGTGCCAACAAACATTGGTGGCGCGAAATCAGCGAAGACGAGTTGCCGCAGGAACAAACTTACCTGGATGATTTGTATCATCGTGGCTCAGAACATGCCCACTATGACTACAAAGATGCCCGTAATCGATTTAAAGCTTTGTAGCTCTCTACAAGGTAAGCCTTGCATATTTGAAAACCTCTGGAAAATGGAAAGTGAACTTACGTTATACCCAAACTACTTGGTGTTGCAGCTAGGCGGCAAGTGAGCGAATCCCCATGAGCATAGGTCTTCTATGTGATTGGGGTGAGCGAATGCAGGTAACACCGCTGCGGCTGCAAGTAGGAAGGGTATATAACCAACAAGAGGAATCTTTCCATGTACCAAGACACCTACATTGAATACTGGGGCGAAATCTTCGTCTCTGCCCGCATCATTGAATTTGGCATCACGTTCGAGCGCTTTCTTAAAGATCCATGGAAGCACTTAATGTCCTGTGGCCAAGAGTCTGCACCGGACGCGATTGCTGAAGGGATGCTGCCATTGCTTCCAGCCCAGGCAGAAGTTGCCAGGCGCATTCGGGAGAGTGAGCAACGAGCCCTTATGTCTACAGGGTCGGACAAAGGGGTATCTCATCGCGGTAACATCGTGGTGCCACTGGTTCGGGTAGCGCATTGATAGCGGCTATCATCGATGGCACCAAACAAGGTCTTCACGCCCATACCTGAGCGGCAATTGCAATCCAGATCAAAAAGTTGCCGCTTAGTCTTCCCTACAAAACAATTTGTGATAGGATGATACCTAATAAAATTAATTAGGTTGAAGCCTATTCAGTGTTTTATGGCCATCTGTCCAGCTTCAACCGGTAGAGATTGCTAAGTCATTGCGGATGAAGAGCAGCATTGAGTGATGCTTTTCAATGTGATTACGCGATGTCGGTCGTTACTTGATAAACAGAGTCTTAAGAATCTGGTTGAATTGGATAAACAAGACGCATGACAAATGATGCTCTGAAACAAACGGTAGCAGCGAGTTTACTCGCTAAAGAAAGTGCGAAAGGAAAGCCAGATAGGCTTTCGCAGATAGCGCAGTTGCCACAAGCAACCAGGGATCGTATTGCCCACATCGATTTCACCTTATTGTTTAAGGGCGAAGCGGTACGGGCGGATTTAGTCGATCGCTTCAGTATAGCCGCCGCACAAGCAACGAAAGACTTCACAATGTACAGAGAGCTTGCACCAGGCAACATTGAGTATGATCAAAAGCTCAAATTGCATAAACGTGGTGAAGCATTTGAACCCCTGTTCGACTATGACGTTGTGAGAACACTGGCAACCATCAGCCAAGGTTATGGAGATGGCTTCACTGGAAAGGTAAAGCCACCTCTGGCTTGTGAAGCGCCTTATCACCTTAACAAGCCAAGCCTATCTATAGTGGCAAAGGTCGCCGAGGCCATCCACAAAGGCAAAGCCTTGCGTATCACCTATGTGTCGTTATCGAGCGGTGAAACAACGCGTGAAATCGTGCCGCATACGCTGGTGGATAATGGCCTGCGTTGGCATGTTCGTGGTTTTGACCGCAAGCACTGTGAGTTCAGAGACTTTGTACTGACCCGAATTAAAGCAGCGGTTGTGATTGAAGACTCAAGGTTATCTGAAGCTGAACTTGAAACCCAAGACCGGCAATGGAACAGATTTGTAGAGCTGGAGTTAGTGCCGCACCCACGCATAGAGCACAGCGAAGCGATAGAGCTGGACTATGGCATGACGGGTGGCGTTCTAAAGGTTGAGATTAGAGCAGCAACCGCTGGGTATTTGCTACGGCAATGGCATGTGGATTGTTCCAAAGCACACAGCCTTGAAGGCACTGAATACCAACTTTGGTTAAAGAATACTCCGACACTCTACGGGGTCGGAAATTTGAATTTAGCTCCAGGGTTTAACGAATGATGTTCGACGACAGTGAACATTGCGTAACCCATAAACGAATTATGACGAATTAAAAGCAGGAATTAACAAATGACAAGTTTACAACAACGTGCCGAACTTCAACGCCAAATATGGGCGATTGCCAACGATGTAAGAGGCTCAGTGGATGGTTGGGATTTTAAACAATATGTACTGGGTACGCTGTTCTACCGTTTTATCAGTGAAAACTTTGTCAACTACATCACAGGCGGAGATGATAGCGTTAATTATGCTGCCATGTCTGACGATGACGAAAACATCAAGTTTGCTAAAGAAGATGCCATTAAAACCAAAGGCTATTTTCTTTACCCTAGCCAGTTGTTTAGCAATGTGGCGGCTAATGCACACAAAAACGAAAATTTAAATACGGATTTGGCAGCAATTTTTGCGGCAATCGAAAACTCAGCCAATGGCTATGATTCAGAAAAAGACATCAAAGGCTTGTTTGCGGATTTTGATACCACCAGTAATCGTCTGGGTAATACGGTAGAGGCAAAAAACAAACGCTTGGCAGCCGTGTTAAAAGGCGTGGCAGGTTTAACCTTCGGTAATTTTGAAGACAACCAAATTGATTTATTCGGTGATGCCTACGAGTTCCTGATTTCAAACTATGCCGCCAATGCGGGTAAATCAGGTGGTGAATTTTTCACCCCTCAGCACGTTTCAAAATTGATCGCGCAGTTGGCCATGCACGGCCAAACCAGTGTGAATAAAATCTATGACCCTGCGGCGGGTTCGGGCTCGTTGCTCTTGCAAGCTAAAAAGCACTTTGATGCACATATCATTGAGGATGGTTTTTTTGGTCAAGAGCTCAACCACACTACCTACAACTTGGCGCGTATGAATATGTTTTTGCATAACATTAACTACGACAAGTTTAATATTCAGTTGGGTGATACCTTAACCGAACCACACTTTTTAGATGATAAACCCTTTGATGCCATTGTCTCTAACCCGCCTTATTCAGTGAAATGGATTGGTAGCGACGACCCAACCCTAATCAACGATGACCGCTTTGCGCCCGCAGGTGTTCTCGCCCCAAAATCAAAAGCCGACTTTGCCTTTGTGCTTCATGCACTGAGTTACCTATCAAGCAAAGGTCGTGCAGCCATTGTTTGCTTCCCCGGTATTTTTTACCGTGGTGGTGCTGAGCAAAAAATTCGCCAGTACCTAGTAGATAACAACTACGTTGAAACTGTGATTTCACTGGCACCTAACCTGTTCTTTGGCACCACCATTGCCGTGAATATTCTTGTGCTGTCTAAACACAAAACCGACACCACCACCCAGTTTATTGATGCCAGCGGTTTGTTTAAAAAAGAAACCAATAACAACGTGCTGACTGAACAACACATCGAAGACATCATGAAAGTCTTTGCCAACAAAGAGAATTTGGATCACTTTGCCAAATCTGTTGATTTGGATGTTATCGCAGGCAATAGCTACAACCTATCGGTAAGCAGTTATGTGGAAGCCAAAGATAATCGCGTTGTCACGAACATTACTGAACTTAATCGTGATCTAAAAACCACTGTTGCTAAAATCGACGAACTTCGCAGTGATATTGACGCAATTATCGCGGAGATTGAAGGTGAGGAGCTTGAAGCATGAGTCATTTAAGCTACATGGAGAAGCTGCTGGATGGGGTTGATGTGGAGTGGCTGCCATTGAAAGAAGTGCTAGTACGCACTAAAGGAACAAAAATAACAGCCGGTCAGATGAAAGTCCTTCACAAGGATGGAGCACCGTTAAAAATTTTTGCAGGAGGCAAAACAGTTGCCTTCGTGGATTTTAACGACATACCTGAAAAGGATGTAAATCGGGAACCGTCGATTATTGTAAAGTCCAGAGGTGTGATTGAGTTCGAGTATTACGAGAAACCGTTCTCACATAAAAGTGAAATGTGGTCGTATTACTCGGATAACGATGCGATCCATATAAAGTTTATTTACCATTTTTTGAAATTGCATGAACGGCACTTTCAAGGCATCGGTAGCCGAATGCAAATGCCGCAAATTGCAACGCCAGATACTGATAAGTTTCTCGTACCCATCCCATGCCCAGACAACCCCAAAAAATCACTGGCAATACAAGCTGAAATTGTTCGTATTCTGGACGCATTTACCGCCATGACCGCCGAGCTGACCGCCGAGCTTAACATGCGGAAAAAACAATACAACTACTACCGCGACCAGTTGCTAAGTTTTGAAGAGGGTGACGTTGAGTGGAGGGCTATGAGTGAAATGGCCGAGTATTCAAAGGCTCGTATTAGTTACACAGAACTAGATGACAGCAATTACGTTGGTGTTGAAAGCTTACTTCAGAATCGAGCTGGTAAAATAGACTCCACTCGAACCCCAGATAGTGGAAATCTTACACAATACAATCCTGATGATATCTTAATAGGGAATATACGTCCCTATTTGAAGAAGATATGGCATGCAGATCGAGTTGGCGGCACGAATGGTGATGTTCTTGTGGTTCACCCTACTGATACAGCTATAAATCCACGATATTTGTATCAAGTTTTAGCTGATGACAAGTTTTTTGAATACAACATGCAACATGCAAAAGGCGCAAAAATGCCACGAGGAAATAAGCCAAAAATCATGGAGTATTTGGTTCCTATTCCATTTGCTAGCAATAGAGAGAAATCTCTTTCGGAACAAGAACGCATCGTTACTATTCTCGACAAATTTGACACTCTAACGAGCTCCATTACCGAAGGTCTCCCCCGCGAAATTGAGTTACGCCAAAAGCAATACGAGTATTATCGTGATCTGTTGTTGAGCTTCCCGAAATCTCATTCAGATGAGGCAGCTCAATGAGTAAAACGCTAACGGAAATAGCAGAGTTGTTGCAAGCGTCCGATAAAAAGGTGCAGTTGATCTATGCCTTTAATGGCACGGGTAAAACGCGTTTGTCGCGTGAATTTAAAGAGATCATCGCGCCAAAGGAAGATGGACTTGATGATCTTGATGGTACAGAGCAAGCGCCACTGTCGCGTCATAAGATTTTGTATTACAACGCGTTTACGGAAGACCTGTTTTACTGGGATAACGATTTAGATGCTGATGCAGAGCCGAAGTTAAAAATCCAACCTAATACGTTTACCGATTGGATATTAAAAGTGCAAGGTCAAGAGCCTAATATCACCAGGTTGTTTCAGCGTTATAGCAACGAGAAGTTGACGCCTCATTTTAATGAAGACTTTACTCAAGTAACGTTTTCATTTGAGCGAGGTAATGCGGAAAGAGCACAGCATGTAAAAATATCTAAGGGCGAAGAAAGTAATTTTGTCTGGAGTATTTTTCATGGGCTTCTAGAGCAAGTTGTTAGGGTTATGAATAATCCTGATGAAGAGGATGATGAGAGCTTCAATCAGCTAGAATATGTGTTCATTGATGATCCCGTCAGCTCATTAGATGAAAACCATTTAATTGAACTTGCAGTTAATTTGGCGGAACTAATCAAGTTAAGCAAATCTGAGAAGCTTAAATTTATCATATCGACACATAATCCGCTATTTTACAATGTGTTACACAATGAGCTTAATTCGAAAATCTGTTACTTATTGCAACGATTTGAAGATGGGACTTTTGATCTAAAAGAAAAAAAAGGTGGCGCGAATACCAGTTTTTCATATCACTTGTATATCAAGCAATTGATTGAACAAGCTATCACTAAAAATGAAATACAGCGTTTTCACTTCAATTTGCTGCGCAACCTTTATGAGAAAGTCGCAGCATTTTTGGGGTACGCAGATTGGACAGCGTTATTACCCGAAAGCCGCGAGCTATACGCCAAACGAGTGATGCACTTTTATAGTCATCGTTCATTATCAAACGAAGAAGTTGCAGAACCTACCGAACCTGAGAAGCAGATTGTTAAGTTTCTACTTGAACATCTATTAAATAATTATGGTTTTAAACTGCAAGGAGCACAGAATGACTAATACAACAAAGCCGATTGCAGAATCAAATAATTTTATTGTCTTAGACAAATACACAAAGCAAACGCAGGTAAGTGAAAGCTACCAGAGCGAAGGTGATTTAGAACGTGAGCTGATTCAGGACCTAAGCAACCAAGGCTATGAGTATTTACCTACGCTAACGACGCCAGACGCCATGCTGGCGAATGTGCGCAAGCAGCTACAAGCCCTCAACAAGGTCCAGTTTAACGATGCCGAGTGGACTCGCTTTTGCGAGCAATACCTAAACACACCCAGCGACAATATTCTTGATAAAACCCGCAAGGTGCACAGTGACTATATCTTCGATTTTGTCTTTGATGATGGCCATATAGAAAACATATACCTGTTCGACAAGAAGACCATTGCTCGTAACAAAGTGCAGGTCATTAAGCAGTTTGAGCAAACGGGAAGTCATGCTAACCGTTATGATGTGACGATTTTGGTCAATGGTTTGCCTTTGGTGCAAATTGAACTGAAAAAGCGTGGTGTGGCTATCCGTGAGGCATTTAATCAAATTCATAGGTACAGCAAAGAGAGCTTTAATGCAGAGAACTCGTTGTACAAGTTCTTGCAGCTGTTTGTGATCTCTAATGGCACCGACACGCGCTATTTTGCCAATACCACTAAGCGAGACAAAAACAGCTTCGACTTCACGATGAACTGGGCGAAGTCAGACAATACGCTGATCAAGGATTTAAAAGACTTTACCGCAACTTTTTTCCAGAAAGAGACGCTGCTTGAAGTGATCTTGCGTTACTCGGTGTTTGACGTCAGCAATACCTTACTTGTAATGCGCCCCTACCAGATTGCGGCCACTGAGCGCATTTTATGGAAGATAAAGAGCGCGTTTAACGCTAAGAACTGGAGCAACACCGAAAGCGGCGGGTACATTTGGCACACCACAGGTTCAGGAAAAACACTCACTAGCTTTAAAGCGGCACGTTTGGCCACCGATTTAGACTGTATAGATAAAGTCTTTTTTGTGGTGGACAGAAAAGACCTCGACTATCAGACGATGAAAGAGTATCAGCGGTTCTCACCTGATAGTGTGAACGGTTCAGACAGTACCGCAGGGCTAAAAAGCAACCTGGATAAAGACGATAACAAGATTGTTGTTACCACTATCCAAAAGCTCAACAACTTAATCAAAAGCGAAAGCGATTTAGCTATCTACAACAAGCAAGTCGTTTTTATTTTTGATGAGTGTCATCGAAGCCAGTTTGGTGAAGCGCAGAAAAACCTGAAGAAGAAATTCAAAAAGTACTACCAGTTTGGTTTTACCGGTACGCCAATTTTCCCTGAAAACGCCTTGGGTGCTGAAACCACGGGCAGCGTGTTTGGCCAGCAATTGCACACTTATGTGATCACTGATGCCATTCGTGATGAAAAAGTACTCAAGTTTAAAGTGGACTATAACGATGTTCGTCCGCAATTTAAGAGCATTGAGACTGAGCAGGATGATAAGAAGCTTAGTGCGGCGGAGAATAAGAAAGCGTTCTTGCATCCAATGCGCATTCGTGAAATCTCGCAGTATATTCTGAGCCATTTTAACCAAAAAACGCATCGAGCCTATTCTGGCGCCAAAGGGTTTAACGCCATGTTTGCGGTTAGTAGTGTTGATGCGGCGAAAGCCTATTATGAAACCTTCAAAACATTGCAGGCCGAGGCTGAGAATGGACCCACAAGTAAGCCTTTGCGCATAGCGACTATCTTCTCATTTGCTGCCAATGAAGAGCAGGACGCCATTGGTGATATTTTAGATGAGAGCTTTGAAGTCAGTGCCATGAACAGCAGCGCAAAGGAGTTTTTGAGCGCCGCAATCACTGACTACAACGCCATGTTTAAATCTAACTATGGCGTGGACAGTAATGGCTTTCAGAATTACTACCGTGACCTTGCCCAGCGCGTGAAGAATCAAGAAATAGATCTGCTCATAGTGGTTGGTATGTTTTTAACGGGCTTTGATGCGCCTACGCTCAATACCTTGTTTGTTGACAAAAATTTGCGCTATCACGGCTTGATGCAGGCGTTTTCTCGCACCAATCGTATTTATGATGCAACGAAGACCTTTGGCAATATTGTTACCTTCCGGGACTTAGAGCAGGCAACCATTGACGCCATCACCTTGTTTGGTGACAAAAACACCAAAAACGTGGTGCTGGAGAAGAGCTACAAAGAATACATGGAAGGCTTTAACGATATTGCTACTGGCCAAGCTCGTCGAGGTTTTGTTGATATCGTAAAAGAGCTGCAAGAACGCTTTCCAAACCCTGAAAATATTGAAAAAGAACAAGATAAAAAGGAATTTGCCAAGCTGTTTGGTGAATACTTAAAAGCAGAAAATATTTTACAAAACTACGATGAGTTTGCTGGATTAAAAGCGTTGCAAAGCTTAGATACCAGTGATGAACAAGCTGTTGAAGAGTTCAAGTCAAAGTACTATCTGGATGATGCTGACATCGAGGCAATGCAAACCATCGATATGCCAAGTGAGCGTGCTATTCAAGATTATCGCTCTACCTACAACGATACCCGCGACTGGTTGCGACGCGATAAAGAAGGTCAGGACAAAGATAAGTCAACGGTAGACTGGGACGACGTGGTCTTTGAAATTGATTTGCTTAAATCCCAAGAAATAAACCTCGATTACATTCTTGAACTGATTTTTGATCACAATAAGAAGAACAAGAGCAAAGAAGGCTTGATTGAAGAAGTTCGTCGTATGATCCGCGGTAGCCTTGGCAATAGAGCGAAAGAGAGCTTGGTGGTTGATTTTATTAACCAGACAAACCTAGATGAGATCAATGACAAAGCCAGCATTATCGACGCTTTCTTCAAATTCGCCCAGGCGGAGCAGAAGCGCGAAGCCGATGCCATTATTGCCTCTGAAAAGCTCAATATCGATGCTGCCAAACGCTATATTGCGTCATCACTCAAACGTGAGTACGCCTCTGAAAATGGCACTGCACTTAATGAGGCGCTGCCCAAACTTAGCCCATTGAACCCACAGTACCGAACCCAGAAGCAAACGGTTTTTCAGAAAATTGCCGCTTTTGTTGAAAAATTCAAAGGTGTGGGTGGGCAGATATAAGTGTTATTACGTGCTGTTCAGGAAGGAAGTTAAATAGCACAAGCGTCTGAAATTTATTGGTTTCTAGGCTGGTTGTCTTTTACGTGGAAGGTGAATTAAAAAATGGAAAATGAAAACATAGTAAGGTTTTTGTCATCAGACATAAAAAGGAACTCCGCGTCTTCGAAGAGAGAGCCAATCGAAATTGATCTTTCTAATGATGACTTAGATGACGAGCTGGCCACATTTTTTCGTTTTATCAATAAAGTTTTAGATACTGATAACTTAGTCATACTGGCTGGTTCAGGCACGTCTTTAACATTTAATAAGCCTTCTCAGCAGAACCAAGCGCCTATTGCTCCAAGTATGTGGCACCTTTGGGATTATTGTAATAAAGCAGATGAGAATCTTTTCCAATTGGTTTTGAAGGCAACAAATTATGATGCTCTTCAAAAACATCGTGAAGCAAACGGAGATGCAAAGCCAGACATTGAACTATTATTGTCTCTTTGCGATTCCTCTTTAGCCGTTGGGAACCTTTCAAATCAAAGAACTAATCAAGTAAGTAAATTCCTTGAGCAAGCCAAAAACATAATTTTAGCTAAAACCACCTTTACTGAATCGATCCCTGAATCAGACTGGGTTAGTCATGATAAATTTATGCGTGCAGTAGGTAGAAGGAGTGCTCAGCAACAACGACTTAAACTATTCACGACTAATTATGACTTGGCTTTTGAGCACGCTGCATCAAATACTGGTTTTGTTGTTATTGATGGTTTTGAGTTTTCTAACCCCTCTTTTTTTAATCCTATGTGGTTCAAGTATGACATAGTGAACCGTGGGCACTCTAAGAGCAGTGAAGGCGCATACATATCCAATGTGGTTCAGCTATATAAGATGCATGGCTCTGTGGACTGGAGAAAATTTAACGGCAGAGTTAGAAAGCTAGGTGCTGATAGCAAAATTGGTGAACCTGTTTTTATCTATCCAAGCAGTAGCAAATATCAGACATCTTATGATTCTCCTTACTTAGATATGATGACTTCTTTTTTGGAAGTAGTTAAACAACCAAAAACGGCTGTACTGTGCCTAGGTTTTGGTTTTAATGATAAGCATATAAATAATGCGCTGACTATGGCGCTTAGGACTAACCCTGAGTTTATGCTGATGGTTGCAACGAAAGACCCATTCAGTGTAACGGGTTCATTCAATGATGAGATTAGGAATCTGCTAATGGCAGCTATTGACCATGGGGATGGCAGAATCGCAATAATGGATTCAACGTTTAAACAGTTTTCTAGTCTGCTACCTGAACGAAGATCAACAACTCCCGAGGACGAACTCTTCAAAGCATTTGAAAAAATCACTGCGAGTATTAAATAAGGGAGACTATTCATGGAGCGGAAAAAGTGGTTTTCCCCTTACGATCCAACAAGACGGATTGGTAGCGTCATTAGCGTATCTGCAACCGAGCTTATTATTAACTTATCTAAAGCGGGATCTGGTGAGCCCAGTTGGTCATTCGGAAATCGGATAGCCGCTGGTGAAGTAAATGAATTTGTATTCATCGACATAGGTGAAACAGCGATACTTGGGCGCTTAGTGAAAGTGTGGATTGAGGGTGGAGAGAGATTAAGTGTTGATGGTTTGGCGGATAAACCATCTGAAAATCACCCAATTGGACTGGTTCAATTATTAGTGAGTTTGAACCCAGCTAATGGTCGTAACTACAAAGGAATTAAACAGCATCCGAGATTAGGTAGCCAAATATATTCAGCTCACCCGTATTTGGTAGCAATAATCGCTGAAGGTAAACAAGATGAGGAGCCTGGCCAAATCCATTTACCGTTAGCTTCACTTCCGCATGATGAATCCGTAACTGTTCACGTTACCCCTGAGAAATTGTTTTCACGCCATTGCGCAATTTTAGGAGCAACAGGTGGCGGGAAAAGTTACTCGATGACAAACATCATCGAGCAAGTGATTAAGGCTGGAGGAAAAGCAATTATTATTGACCCCACGGGGGAATATGAGTCACTTGGCTGTGATAGTTACTATGTTGGGAATCATGCAAATGCAACTCCATTGAATCAGTTAACTTTTCCACATTGGCAGTTTACAGACTTGGATATTCGAGCCTTTTTAAGGCCTTCAGCGCAAAGCCAAGCTCCTAAACTGGAGGCAGCTATCGAGAGTCAGAAAATAGTGTGGCAATTTTGGCAGCAACAAAATCATGGCCTTGATATCAATGCAAATTATCTCTTGAACAAATCTGGGCAAGCAAAGGCTCCTTACGAAGCTGCTCTATTATCTATGAATAGCTCTATCCAGACAGCTCCATGGATGTTTAAATACATTGCTGACCAAATTGTAAACGAGTGTGTGTGGCCAAATGGCGGTAATGCTAATAATCCTAACCCTACCATTTGGGGCGGTAGAGCTGATAATGATGTTGGCCACTGTTTAAACCTGATAGCTCGGATTAAAGCCTATTCAAACAACCCAAATTTAAAATGGATGATTGACCCAGATGATAAATTAAAGACATTACCTAATCTTATTGATGATTTCTGTTCGCCAATAAGTAGCAATAATGTGCTGAGATTAGATCTTTCTGAAGTTCCATTTGAAGCAAACTCAAGAGAAATACTTGTTAATGCCATTGGTAGAAAGTTGTTATCTGTAGCCAGGCAAGGTGCAATAAATCATGGTGCACCTCTATTAGTATTTATTGATGAAGCTCATCAATTTCTCAATAAGCGAATTGGTGAAGAAACGAACAGGTTTGAGTTGGATGCCTTTGGAAATATTGCTAAAGAAGGTAGAAAGTATGGTTTAAATACCATCATTGCTACTCAGCGACCACGTGACATTCCTGAAGATGTTTTAAGTCAGATTGGTACACTTATTGTACATAGGTTGACCAATCAGCTGGACCAAGAAATTGTAAAAAAGGCTGTTGGCGCTATTGATCAACGTTCAGCATCTTTTCTCCCTGTCTTGGGTCAAGGAGAAGCATTGTTATTAGGAGTCGATTTCCCATTTCCTATGACTGTGAAAATGAAACGTCCTGCAAATGCGCCAACTTCGAAAAGCGCTGGCTTTTCTAAAAGTTGGAAACCTTTGCAAAATTAGTTTCAATTAAGAAAAAACTGCTTCGCCACTTCCTAGTCAAATAGGTGCGGTTCTTTTACATCTAATTCACCGCCGGTGAGTTTATGAACCTTCACACTATCGTGTCGGAGGTTCACTATGTTCAAAAACCTATTTTTTCAAACAAAAGCACTACCAGAGCTGTCATCGCAACTGGATGCAGAAATTCCACGCTACCCGCCATTCCTGAAGGGGTTGCCAGCTGCGTCACCCGAGGATTTGCAGTCCACACAAGACGAGCTAATTGCCAAACTGCGCCAGGTACTTGGATTTAATCAGCGTGAGTTTCAAAGGTTAATTCAGCCCTGCATTGATCATCTGGCTGCTTATGTTCATTTGTTGCCAGCTTCTGAGCATCATCATCACAGTGGTGCGGGTGGTTTATTACGTCATTCGTTGGAAGTTGCTTTCTGGGCGGCACAAGCAGCGGAAGGGATTATCTTTGTTGCCAGTGGCACTCCGGTTGAGAAAAAAGAGCTAGAGCCAAGGTGGCGTGTTGCGGCTGCTCTTGGCGGTTTGTTCCACGATATTGGTAAACCCGTTTCAGACTTGTCCATCACGGACGAAGATGGACGCTATCAGTGGAACCCTTTTTTAGAAACCTTATCTCAGTGGACCACTAATAACAGCATTGAACGCTATTTCATTCGCTGGCGCGACGGACGGTGCAAGCGGCACGAGCAATTTTCAATTCTCGTGTTAAACCGGGTGATGACACCTGAGTTGCTCGCCTGGTTAACCCAGCCGGGCCCTGAGATTTTGCAAGCCATGCTTGAAGCAATTGGCAATACCGATCCCGAGCATGTCCTTTCTAAATTGGTCATTGAAGCTGACCAAACCAGTGTCCAGCGAGACCTGAAAGCTCAACGAATTTCCGTTGACGACAATGCCCTTGGAGTCCCAGTCGAACGCTATCTACTTGATGCCATGAGGCGATTACTTGCCAGTTCCCAGTGGCTGGTCAATCAGCGAGACGCCAGAGTCTGGTTACGAAAATCGAATCAATCAACCAATCTTTTCCTGGTTTGGAAAAGCGCGGCTAAAGACATCATTGAGCTATTGGCCAAAGACAAGATACCTGGCATCCCAAGAGATCCCGATACCCTTGCGGACATCCTCATTGAGCGAGGATTGGCCACTAAATCCGCCTCAAATGAGCGATATGAAAGCCTTGCCCCTGAAGTGCTGATCAAAGACGACAAGCCAATCTGGCTACCCATGCTGCATATATCTGAGGCAGATATATTGTTCAGCTCGAATGTACCAAGTAGCGTGATGCTGTTCAGCAAATCTGAGTGGGAAGCAAAACAGCAAACACAAGCAGAGCCACAGAGTCGCTCCAGTGAGCAGCCAGGCTTGCCTGAAGCGTCATCATCAATTGAACTCAGTAATTCGGCTGAGTCGCCATCGACAAAACCGTTAGAACAAGATGATGAACTTCGTCTTGCCAGTGATGTTAATCACCTTCAGGCAACTGAAAATGCTCCAGGTGATGAATGCGAAAAGCCTAACAATTCATATGATGGCGCTATCTCAAATAACGTAAACCAGCACGATGCAGAAGCATTGAATCTGCCTGAATCTTTGGCGTGGCTCCCAGAGGCCAGCAGTGCGTTGGTTATGGTTGATGAACAGATACTGCTCCGCTATCCCGATGCCGTAAGACATTGGTGTGCTCCCCGAAAACTGCTTGCTGAACTCAGTCGATTAGATTGGCTTGAACTAGATCCGGCAAACCCGACACGTAAGGCCAGAACGGTGACTACGAATGATGGCGTTCAGGAGCAAGGGTTGCTGCTAAAAGTGTCAGTTTCGAAAGGGCTAACTGCACTGATAGACCTCTCCAAACAAGACGCCAAACCGGATGCAACAATTCAGGATGAAGTAGCTGCACAGCGTCCGAGTCGAACTGAGACAACCAATGCCCAAGCAAAAGAGCCCGCCACAAGAGCGGAGCGTAAGCAAAAGCCGATTGCGCCCAATGCGAACTCAAGTACAGACCCCAAACACGCGCAGCGCCAACAGATGGTTAATTTTGTGAAAGATTTGCCCATCTTACTGACCGATGGCGATTACCCAGACGTGGATCATAGTGCCGATGGTATTCGCGTCACGATTCAAACCTTACGCCAAGTCGCCAATGAGCATGGCATTCCAGCCGGACAGCTGCTTCGGGGGATCTCGGCCAGTGACCAATGCCAGTTTGATGAGGGGGAAACGGTTCTGTTTACCGCTCACGCTGAACGTTAATCCATTTGAAATTAATCGGATTGCAAACGGTTATTTTGCGGAGCATGAATGAAAGAAAACGCATACGAGATGCCTTGGCGTACGAACTATGAAGCCATGGCAGCAGCAGGCTGGCTGGTTGGGGCCACTGGGGCGATTGCCGCAGAAATGCTGACTGAGCTACCACCTGAGCCATTTTGGTGGATGACAGGGATTTCCTCGGGCATGGCGTTGTATCGCCTGCCTGAGGCTTACCGTCTTTATAAGTTGCAGATAGGATTAAAAGGTAAGCCATTGGCTTTTATGGAGCTTTCGCATTTACAAAAGGTGATGGCAAAACATCCTGATGAATTGTGGTTGGGGTATGGCTTTGAGTGGGATCAACGTCATGCCCAACGCGCTTATGAAATCCTAAAGCGGGATAAGCAAACCTTGCTTAACCAAGGTCACGGCAAACAAATGGGTTCGACCTGGATTCATGGTGTCGAGCCCAAAGAAGAAGATGTATACCAGCCAGTTGGTCACACTGAGGGGCACACCTTAATTGTCGGCACCACCGGTGCGGGAAAAACACGATGCTTTGATGCGATGATCACTCAGGCCATTTTGCGCAATGAAGCCGTGATTATTATTGACCCCAAGGGAGACAAGGAACTTAAGGATAATGCGCAGCGAGCCTGTATTGCCGCCGGTAGTCCTGAGCGCTTTGTGTATTTTCATCCAGGTTTTCCAGAGCATTCAGTACGACTTAATCCTCTGAGAAACTTTAACCGGGGCACTGAAATTGCCAGCCGAATTGCGGCATTAATTCCATCTGAAACCGGTGCTGATCCATTTAAAGCCTTTGGCCAAATGGCACTGAATAACATCGTGCAAGGTTTGTTGCTTACTTCACAGCGTCCTGATCTGAAAACACTGAGACGATTCTTGGAAGGCGGTCCAGAAGGCTTGGTAGTAAAAGCCGTCACGGCTTGGGGTGAGCAGGTGTATCCGAACTTTAGTGTGGAGATTAAACGCTTTACTGAAAAGGCCAATACCTTGGCAAAACAAGCCATGGCGATGCTGCTTTTTTACTACGAACGCATTCAGCCCATTGCCGCCAATACCGATTTGGAAGGCCTTTTGAGCATGTTTGAGCATGACAGAACCCACTATTCCAAGATGGTGGCTTCACTGATGCCGGTGCTCAATATGCTCACTTCAAGTGAACTTGGCCCACTGTTATCACCTATTGCAAACGACGTGGATGACAGCCGGTTAATTACGGATTCTGGCCGTATTATCAACAATGCCCAAGTGGCCTATATCGGGTTGGATTCATTGACCGACGCCATGGTTGGCAGCGCCATTGGTTCGTTGCTTTTATCCGATCTCACCGCCGTGGCCGGTGACCGCTATAACTATGGTGTTGAAAATCGTCCCGTAAATATCTTCATCGATGAGGCGGCTGAAGTCGTCAACGATCCCTTCATTCAACTGCTCAACAAAGGCCGTGGCGCAAAAATGCGTTGTGTGATTGCTACTCAGACCTTTGCTGACTTTGCAGCTCGAACAGGCAGTGAAGCTAAGGCTCGCCAGGTGTTAGGTAACATTAACAACTTGATAGCCCTTCGGGTGATGGATGCCGAAACGCAGCAGTACATTACCGACAATCTGCCTAAGACTCGGTTGCAGTACATCATGCAAACTCAAGGTATGTCGTCCAACTCGGACAGCCCCGCGTTGTTTACCGGCAATCATGGCGAACGCTTGATGGAGGAAGAAGGCGATATGTTTCCACCGCAGTTATTAGGCCAGCTTCCCAACCTGGAGTACATCGCCAAGCTTTCAGGTGGCCGCGTGATCAAAGGCCGCATTCCTATTTTAACCAGCTCTACACAGGCAGCATAAGGAGTCTGTATGCATCATTCTGTCTGTCTGAAAATGACAACACTTACCAGTAAAGAAATGCTCGCTCAGTGGCAGCAACATAACCCTCAGTTCAAGGAAGCTTTAAGACTGCTTGAAACCGACTGGCCTCATGCTTTGGCTTCAGTACACTGTTTGGCGGACTATTTAACGGATGCACTCACGTTAGATGGCCATTCCATCTTTGATTTGTGTCTCTGCAATGGCTTGGGTAGTTATGAAGAAGTCAGTTGTGATGATGACAGTGTTCGCCTTTGGCATTTCATTGAGGCACTGACCTGGACTGCCGCCAGTGCTTTAACGGGGATTCGCCTGCGTGATCCTGACCATTTCGAGTGGGCTGCCGTAGATGGTGTGTATTTCCACACCTGGATGCGTAATCGTCCAAATCGGATGACGTATTTGGCTGAAGGACGCATCGAGGTGCGTTATGTCAGTGGTCATACGACGACAAAGCGGCTTCAACAAGTGATTAAAGCCCGGATTATGACGCCAACCGTTGCAGCCATGCTGGCACGAGTAGAAGAGGATGTTTGGCATGAGCAAGCATAAGTCGGTTTGGCTACTGTGTCTGGCACTGATGCTGGAGATTATTGCCATTGGCGTATTAGTGCCCGGTGATTGGACTGGCCGGGTCATTAGTAAAGAGAAGCAGATGATCCAAAATCAATTGGGCGCACAAACAAGCTATTGGATTGGTCAAACTAGCCATGGCTGGTATCAATCATGGGTTGTGGATACGCAGATGGAGCAATCTGTGCGTGATTTTCTAATCCCCACTGAAGAGCAGCGACTGCGCTCTAAAGGGATGGAGAACATGGGAGGTTTTTGGTTTGTCTGGGTAGAAGACCGCATTCAGGCATTTTTTGATGTGTTGTACCAAGTGTTCACTCGATTTGCTTTACTGATGGTCTGGTTGCCCTTTGCGCTTATTCTCATGTTACCGGCGCTGTGGGACGGCTTGATGACCTGGAAGATTAAGAAGACAACCTTTGATTTTTCGAGCCCTATCATTCACCGCTACAGCATGATTATCCTGGGCTCAGGCGTCATCTTGCTATTTATGGGATTGTTCGCCCCGCTGGCTATTCCACCGGTGGTGTTACCGTCGCTGATCATCGGTTTAGCATTAATGGCGGGGTTGGCGTTAAGCCACTTGCAGAAGAAGATTTAGTGTTCCAGATTTACTTCTTTCTGGTCGTCATTACACTTTTGGCTGGGGCATGAGTATTTTTTAGTATGGCTCGTTCGATACCATCAAACTCATGCTCCAGATTTTTGTATTCGTTATACACCGAAGGTTTTTGAAGAGCCTTCTTTTTCAATGTTTTTAAGGACATCAACTTTATCCAAAAGCAAGTTCATAAGGTTGGACGTGTAAAGTTGCCTTTTGATTTCTGAGTACTGACAAGTCATAAGCGCTTTGCAAGCGTAACCAGTGGTCAGCAGAGGGCTTCGCAAAAGCCAGTTCCAAGCGGACGGCCATTTCCGGAGTTATTGCACCTCGTCCGTTCAATACCTTGGATAGGGTTTTACGGCTTACATTTAAGTGCTCTGCAACATCGGTAATCGTCAACTCCAACGGCTCGATGACCAACTCTTTTAATATCTCACCAGGGTGAGCTGGGTTATGCATAGTCATTAGTGATAATCCTCGTAGTTAACAATTTCCGCATCACGTCCGTTGAATCTGAACGTAATGCGCCAATTACCATTGACAGTGACCGACCAAGTGCCTTTTCTTGAACCTGAGAGTTCATGTAAGCGCAGTCCTGGAAGGTCCATGTCATCGGCGATTTCTGCTTGATCAAGGTTAGATAGAATTAATCGAAGTCGCTTGGCATGAGTCGCCTGTATGCCCGCTGTGCTGCCTGTTCGATAAAACTTTTCCAGACCTTTGTGCTTAAAACTTTTTATCATGGCTTAATTGTAACCCTAAAGGTTACGATGTCAAGGTGCTTGTAAGAACTGAATCGCTAAGCCACCTCAAAACCTTCAAGAATTCGGCATCTAGCTGACCACTGAACCTGCCAATCCCGAGGCATTCTTCACTTCTCAATTCAAACAACGAGGAGTGACTATGGAACCTGTAAATATTCCATCCTATATCGATGACCCGCCGCACTTCCTGCTTTGGAGTGCCGATGAGATGGCTCCCATTCTGTTGGGGCTAGTGATCGGCATTTTTACCGGTAATGCCTTGGTTTTATGCCTGTTGGGGTTGGTGACAACCAAGCTCTATCGGCGTTTTCGTGATGGTCGCCCAGATGGTTTTATTCTTCACGCCATCTACTGGGCTGGACTGTTGCCAACCAAAGCCAAGACGATCCCTAACCCATTTATCAGGAGCTATCTGCCGTGAAGTTCGACGTGTTTTTAAAATCATGGCAAGGCACGCAATTAGAGAACCGATGGCAGCGGTTCCTGATTGCAGTGCTGGTGCTATCTAATTTGCTGCTTGCGGTAGCGGCATTTTCTCGCAATACCGTGGTGGCCATTCAACCACCAACTTTGTCTGAAACGGCTGAAGTGTCACGAAACCAAGCCACTCAACCTTACCTGGAATCCTGGGGACTCTACCTGGCTGAGCTTATGGGCAACGTGACCCCGGGTAATGTGTCTTTTATCCGAGTTGCTATCGAGCCGCTGCTTTCTCCAGCGGTGTACCAGCAAGTGGTCGATGCACTGGAGATTCAGGCAAGACAAATCCGGGAAGACCGAGTCACGCTCAAATTCCAACCCAGACAAGTGGAGTATGAGTATGAAACCGGCCATGTCTTTGTGACCGGTTATTCCTTGGTCTCTGGACCATCTGGAGATGAACAGCGCCAAACTCGCACCTATGAGTTTGACATCGATATTGAGCAATACCGTCCAAAACTTAGCTGGATGGATACCTATGAGGGGCAAGCTAGAACGAAGCGCGTTCGTGAAAAGTTGACCCAAGAGCAAAACCGGAGGGTGAATGATGCGAACCAAAATTAGTCGATGGATGACACCAAGCTTAATCGCAATTAGCTTGAGTGGCGTTCTGTTATCACAAGCGTCGTATGCAGACGTGGAATTGCCGATTGTGCCAGCCAGTGTGATGAAGCAGCCCGCTACTGCAAATCCACCGGTTCAAAGCAATTCGGTTGCAGCGGATACGCCAACAATGCTACTGATGACACCGGGGGTTAATGAACTGATCCCTGTAGCACTTGGTCATCTGAATCGGATTGTGACGCCGTTTGAATCGCCTCAGGTGAGAACAACCAGTGATGCTCAGACGCAAATCAAGGGGAATGTTGTATATGTGGCCACGGACAAAGAATCACCGGTTTCACTTTACATCACTCCGCCTGGTCAGGAAGCGCCCGCGTTATCTGTCACCTTAGTACCTCGTCGTATTCCACCGCGTGAAATCACCTTAGCTATTGATGGTCAGCAGTGGCCTATCAAGGGCGTCGTGAACCGAAAAGCCGCCACTTGGGAAACGACTCAGCCATACGTCGATAGCTTACGTGATTTACTCAAACGCCTTGCACTAAATGAGTTACCACAAGGCTATGACATCCGTTTAGCTGGCCAAACTGACACAAGCCCGAAATGTTTTCAGCCGGGCTTAAAGTTTGGTTTTAAGCAAGGGCAAATTGTGACGGGACATTACTTCACAGTCTATGTAGGACTGGTTGAAAGCTTTGCCGATGAGCCGATAGAAGCCAGTGAAATAGCCTGTCATGCACCAGATATAGTGGCAAGCGCCTACTGGCCTCGCAATATCTTGTTGCCGGGTGAAAAGACTGAGTTGTATGTGGTTGTTCGCAATCATCGTGAAGAAGCGGTGGAAAGTCAGCGACCTTCGCTTCTTGTGGGAGGTGAATAACGATGAAAGCACAATGGGAACAAATGAGCCCGAACATGAAGCGGGGCCTATCGGTTGCAGGTATTGCTGGTGGTCTCATCCTTATGGTGATGGTGTTTTCACCTAATCCTGACGATGGCTCAAGTAGTCGGAACCGACAGGAAACGATCCGGCACATTCTTACGGATACCAATACTCGTGATGTTGGGGTCGATAGTTTGGCTGCGAACGTAAAACTACTCAGTGAGCGCAATGAACAGTTACGTCGTGAAGTTGAGCGCTTGCGTCGTGACGTCGATTCAGGACGGCTAAGCCCAGGTTCGCCTTCTATACCAAGTGAGGTCAACGCGGAGTTGGCTCGCCTTCGAGCGGAACTTGATGATGTTCGCGCTGGAGGTGATGCAGCAGTTGAAGGCACAAATAGCCGTTTCGAAGTGCCTTTATCTGCCATGGAATTGCCTAAAGACGAAAAGCCATTGCCGTCTAACCCAGACGACTATTTTGCCAATGCGCCGCTGCCTGATCCGCTCTATCAGCAGCCAGCCAATGGCCAAGGCACACGAGCACGGGATGTTCCATTGCCGCCAATCACGATTCGTATGATTGAGCCTGAAGTGGTTGCTGAACCAGAGGTTGTTGTGCAAGAAGCGCCGCCTTTGTATCTACCGGCAGGCAGCATTATCTCGGGTACTTTGATCACGGGTTTGGATGCTCCTACTCATGAGTCCGCAAGACGTGAGCCTTTTCCTGCATTGCTGAGGATTCAAAAGGAAGCCATTTTACCCAACCGATTTAGAGCGGATATCAAAGAGTGTTTCTTGATCGCCGCAGGTTACGGTGATTTGAGCTCTGAGCGTGCTTATTTGCGAGGCGAGACCATTTCATGTGTGAGAGAAGATGGTGGCGTCATTGAAACACGACTGGATTCTTATGCCGTGGGTGAAGACGGCAAAGCCGGTATTCGTGGCCGATTGGTGTCGAAACAAGGCCAGCTGGTGGCCAAATCGATGATGGCCGGATTCCTTCAGGGCTTGGCTGGCGCATTTGATGTAAATCCTGTTCCGACGATTCAGACGGGTAATGCCGGTGATACTCAGCTGTACCAGCAAGTCATGAGCCAAGAAGCATTACAAGGCGCTGCGATTAAAGGCACAGGTAAAGCATTGGATCGAGTGGCCAAGTTCTATTTGGACATGGCTGAAAATATGTTCCCAGTCATAGAGATAGACGCTGCAAGGAAAATTGAAGTAATCGTCACTCGTGGTGCCTCGTTGTCGTTGGCCACTTCGCAAGGGGGAGGTGCAAGAAGATGAAAAAATCCTGCATGTTGCTAACCGATCGAAGTCCGTTTCAGACAATAAGATGTGTATCCAGAGGAGAGTTAACCATGACGACATCAATGCAGAACAACCCAAAGCACCAGTCAAAACAGTGGTCTAAAGCTGGATTACTTTTATTGGCAGTCGGCTCAACCTTATTGTCTGGCTGTAGTTCATTGGGTCTTGGGAGTAGTGAATATGGATGCCCAGGTATGCCTGACGGTGTGCGCTGTTTATCCGCTCGTGAAGTCTATGAGCTGACCAGTAATGGCGCTGCACCCAAGACGATTGATGCTGTGGCGACTCGAATTGGTTCTCCCTCTGGGTATTCACAATCTGATTTAGAGACAGGACTGCTGAGCCATCCAGCATTACCTGAGACGCAGCAATCTGCACCTATTCGCATTCCTTCAAGGGTAATGCGGATTTGGATTGCGCCTTGGGAGGATGACCGTGGAGATCTGAATTTATCCAGCTACGTGTTTACCGAAATTGAACCGCGCCGGTGGGATATTGGGGTGTCAGCACCTCGAACGGTTTCGCCAGTGCTACGTCCACTTCAGACTCAAAGCGATTCAGCCTCAGCGGGAGCTGATGGTAAGCGCGATAACTTGAGTATCTACGGAGAAACTAACGAATGACAAATGCAGTTCGCACCATTCAGACTCAGCGCCTAATGACCATTGGTGCGCTTGGTTTAATGGCGTTAATGATTTCGGAGCCCTCATTTGCGGGCACCGGTGGTGATGCTTTCACTGATGTGTGGGATACCCTAAAAGATTGGACCCAAGGTACTTTGGGACGGATCGTAGCGGGAGCCATGGTACTGGTGGGTATTGTGGGCGGTATCGCCCGCCAAAGCTTGATGGCTTTTGCCTTGGGCATTGGTGGCGGTATGGGTCTCTACAATACGCCAACCGTCGTTGAAAGTGTTATGTCTGCAACCTTACCTGTTGTTGCCAGCACTCAAGAAGTTATTGGCACAACTGTTCCAGCAATCAGCGCCGTTTTACTGGGCACCTGAATGTGAGCCATAGTAGGCAGTTCACTTAAGGTAATCAAACTAGGTCTACACAACATCGGGTTATTGGTGATGTTGTGTAGACCTTTTCATTTCAACAACGCCGCATTAGCGGGCTTGGTTTACAGTATTTGGTATATTAATACCTAAAGTGTTAAAATCACTGTCACAATAAACTATATGGTTTATACTGTTCGTGATATTCATACTTTGGGTGTTAAAATGTCATCTAAGATAAACTGGCTTGTTGCTCATACTTCTCCTGGTGCGCTAGTACTTCAGCAATGGCTGACTGAAAACGGTGTGAGCTATTCCTTGGCTCAAAAGTACGCGCAGAACGGTTGGCTAAAGAAGCTATGTTCTGGCGTGTATTATCGTCCAGATGCGCGGGGCGATATAAAGCCAACTTGGGTTGATGCCATTCAAGCATTAGATGTGCAATTGGGCGTTTCAGTTCATTTGGCTGGATTGAGCAGCTTAACTCACCAAGGACTGAGTCACTATTTACAGCTGAACAAAGAGCAAGTTTGGATTTGCGTTAAAAACAAGTCGTCCTTACCGAAATGGTTTCGTGAATTCCCTTATCAGAATTGGTTTTACTGTGGAAACCATAAGCTTGAAGTGAATCCCGAGAAAGATTTGAAAAGGATCACGGTTAAAGAGAAAGAACTCACTGTCAGCTGTGCAGAACTTGCTGCCTATGAAGTGGTAGATGCGATTGGAAAGCTGATTTCATTTGAGCATGTCGCAGAATTATTTCAGGGTTTAGTCAATCTTAGCCCTAGAAAAGTACAAGATATTCTTGAACGAAGCAGCTCTGTTCAGGCAAACCGAATATTTCTATTTCTGGGTCGATACTACGATCACCAGTGGGTCAATCGCATAGATGAAACAAGAATTAAATTGGGGGCAGGAAAGCGGCAGGTTGTCGAAAAAGGACGTTTTGATGAGCGATATCAAATCACAGTGCCAGAGATATTAAGCGTCAAAAAAGGTGAACAACATAATGGATAAAGATAGCCCATATTACAAACAGGTTTCTTTGCTCATAAGAATGCTGCCTGTGGTAGCAACAGAGACGGTTTTTGCACTTAAAGGTGGCACCGCCATTAATTTATTTGTGAGAGATTTTCCTCGGTTATCTGTAGATATTGATCTTGCTTATCTTCCACTTGAACCAAGAGATGAGGCTTTGATTAATGTCAGGGCTGCATTGCAGCGCATTACAGACAGAATCAATACTCAACCAGATATCAGAGCGGCATTTCAGGATAATAAAGCTGATGAACTGAGAATAGTTGTATCAAGTCCGGTTGCGACGATCAAAATTGAAGTGTCGCCCGTCGCCAGAGGTACATTGCATAGTGCAGAAATAATGGCAGTTCAAGAGTCTGTTGAATACGAGTTTGGTTATGCTGAGATTCAGGTAGTCAGTCTTCCCGATCTGTATGGTGGGAAATTGTGTGCTGCAATGGATCGCCAACATCCTCGCGACTTATTTGATGTGCGTATGTTACTTGGCAGTGAAGGGGTTTCGAGAGAGATTTTAGTGGGTTTTTTAACCTATACATTAAGTCATCCTCGGCCTATTAATGAAGTCATGTCGCCAAACTGGCAGCCGCTGAATGAGAAATTTCAGGCAGAATTTGATGGAATGACTTTTGAAAAAGTTGAATGCGAAGACTTAGCTTCTGTTAGGCCTATGATGTTAACTTCGCTGCAAAAACATTTCACAGAAAGGGATTATGCTTTCCTTATGTCATTCAAAAGAGGGCAACCTGACTGGGCATTGTTTGACTATCCTAATGCAGCAGACTTGCCAGCGATTCGTTGGAAGTTGCAGAACATAAACAAATTGGCAAAGAATCAAGCAAAACATCAAGAGCAATTAGATAAATTGAAGCAAGTGCTTGATGATTGGCTTGTTAACGCAAACGCCGAGTAATTCGTTTATAACAAACCTCAACGAGCTATAAGCCCCCTAGTTAGATTGCGATTTCTTCAATCTATCTAACCGAGTCCACATAGGACAACTGCATAGACTGGAGCCTCGATTTACATTAACGAGGACTCCTCATGCGAAAACTATCTCCAATCATTCTGGCGCTTGCGCTGTCTCCTTTGGTTCAAGCTGAACCTGTGTCTGAAGTGTCGCCCGTTGGCAAAATTGACGGCATGGTTTCTTTACCTGTCACGGGTATGAAAGCGGTCGAAAGCAATGGCCGTATTGTTTTCATGTCAGACAGTGGCCGGTTCGTCATTGATGGCACGCTCTATGATGCCTGGTCCAAAAAGCCGCTTACCAGCCTTGAAGAAATTCGTGAAGCGGGGAACACGCTGGACTTAGGTCGTCTTGGCCTAAAAATGGATGATTTGAATCCACTGACGCTGGGTGAAGGCAAAAAGAAAGTGGTGGTCTTTGTTGACCCACGATGCCCGCACTGCCATGAGCTTTTGAAACAAGCTTTACCGTTAACCAAAGAATACACCTTCCAAATACTCCCTGTGCCAGTGCTTGGTCCTGATTCAGAGCGTCAGGTTCGCCAGCTTGGCTGTGCGCGTGACAAAAAAGCGGCCACCGATGCATTGCTGAATGGCCGGATTGGTAACCTAGAACAGGATGATGCCTGCAACTTAGAACCAATGCAGCGTACCTTGGTGACGGCTCAAATCCTGGGCATTCAAGGTGTGCCTTTCATCGTCGCCAATGATGGTCGCATCAGCCGAGGCCGTCCTTATGATCTTTCTGCTTGGTTGGAGGGGCGTTAATGAAAGCCTCTCTGTATTCAGGGCAACGCGCTTCAGAGCTCTTGCCAGTATTGGCCTATTCCGACGATGAGCAACTGTTTTTCATGGAAGACCAGAGTGTTGGCTTTGGTTTTCTATGTGACCCATTGCCTGGTGGTGATGAGTCTGTTGCAGACAGGGTTAATGTTCTACTCAACAACGACTGGCCAAAAGACACTTTGCTGCAATTTGGCCTGTACGCCTCGCCTGATATTCAAACCGACCTTCAGCGCATGATGGGCTTACGGCATCGTCAATCCGATCCATTGCTTAGGGCGTCGATACGCAAACGTGCGGATTTCCTCGATGGGGGCACGGTTCAACCGATAGAAGAATCGACCCAGACTCAGGTACGCAACTTTCAACTGATCGTCACCTGCAAATTGCCTTTGGAAAGTCCTATACCGACGGAGCGTGAGTTGAGTCGAGCATCCGCGCTTCGAGCTTCTTTCTCTCAGGCGTTGGCAACGGTTGGTTTTCGCGTCACTGAGATGACTGACCGAAATTGGCTCGCGGCATTAAGTGCGCAACTTAACTGGGGAAAAGATGCTTCTTGGCGTAATCCATCTCCAATCCGCAGTGAGGCAGATAAACCACTTCGAGAGCAAGTGTTGGATTATGACCGAGCTATCAAGGTGGATAGCCAAGGTCTGATGCTGGGTGATTACCGAGTTAAAACCTTATCGTTTAAGCGCTTGCCTGAGCGGATCTGGTTTGGTCATGCCGCAAGTTTTGCGGGCGATATGATGACGGGCAGTCGCGGCTTACGCGGCAGCTTTTTGCTAAATGTCACCATTCACTTTCCTTCAGCCGAGGCGATGCGATCTCGTTTAGAGACGAAGCGTCAATGGGCGGTCAATCAGGCTTATGGCCCGATGCTCAAGTTTGTGCCGGTGCTGGCAGCCAAGAAAAAGGGGTTTGATGTTCTTTTTGAAGCCTTGCAAGAAGGTGATCGTCCTATTCGGGCAAATATGACCTTAACGCTGTTTTCCCCGACGGAAGAGGCGTCCATCAGCTCTGTTTCAAATGCTCGAACTTATTTCAAAGAACTCGGGTTTGAGCTGATGGAAGACAAGTACTTCTGTTTGCCCATTTTCCTGAATGCCTTGCCATTTGGTGCCGACCGCCAGGCGATGAACGACTTGTTTCGATTTAAGACCATGGCGACACGGCATGTGATCCCTCTGTTGCCTTTGTTTGCGGATTGGAAAGGCACAGGCACGCCAGTGATTAACTTTGTTTCCCGTAATGGCCAGATCATGAGTGTGTCCCTTTATGACTCGGGTAGTAATTACAACTGTTGCATCGCGGCGCAATCGGGGTCGGGCAAGTCATTCCTGGTGAACGAAATCATCTCCTCCTACTTATCTGAAGGCGGGCAATGCTGGGTGATTGATGTTGGCCGCTCTTATGAAAAGCTGTGTGAAGTCTATGACGGTGAGTTCTTACAGTTCGGGCGGGACAGTGGCATTTGCTTGAATCCGTTTGAAATCGTTGAGGACTATGACGAAGAAGCGGATGTACTGGTTGGGTTATTGGCCGCAATGGCCGCACCTACGCAGTCATTAACTGATTTTCAGATGGCCAACCTAAAGCGTCAGACCCGTGAACTGTGGGAGAAAAAAGGTCGTGCCATGTTAGTTGATGATGTGTCAGAGGCCTTGAAAAATCACGAAGACCGACGTGTGCAAGACGTGGGTGAGCAGCTCTATCCGTTTACGACACAGGGCGAATATGGCCGCTTCTTTAATGGCCACAACAATATTCGCTTCAAAAACCGATTCACCGTTCTGGAGTTAGAAGAGCTCAAGGGGCGTAAGCATCTACAACAAGTGGTGTTGCTTCAGCTTATCTACCAAATCCAACAAGAGATGTACTTAGGTGAGCGGGATCGTCGCAAGATTGTGTTCATTGACGAAGCCTGGGATCTGCTGACTCAAGGTGATGTCGGTAAATTTATCGAAACGGGTTACCGGCGATTTCGAAAATATGGCGGCAGCGCTGTAACGGTAACGCAGTCGGTCAACGATTTGTATGACAGCCCTACAGGTAAAGCCATCGCTGAAAACTCGGCCAATATGTACCTGCTTGGTCAAAAAGCCGAAACCATCAACGCGCTCAAAAAAGAAGGCCGTTTGCCATTAGGTGAAGGCGGCTACGAATACCTAAAAACGGTTCATACCGTCACGGGTGTCTATTCCGAAATTTTCTTTATTACCGAGATGGGCACCGGGATTGGCCGCCTCATCGTCGATCCGTTTCATAAGCTGTTGTACTCGTCCCGTGCAGAAGATGTAAACGCGATTAAACAGTTAACGCGCAAAGGCCTTTCTGTTGCTGATGCCATCTCTCAGTTGTTGAAGGAGCGAGGCTATGAATAAGTCCACGCTTTGGCCATTTATGGCCTCTATTACTTTGTCTATTGCAGGCAGCGGTTTAATGACCAGCTGGCTCTTAATGAAAACACTCGAACCTATCCACAGCCAGTTGGCGTTAAGTACGCCCATTGCAGTCGTGGATTTTGGGGAGGCTGTGCTGTCACTGGGCCCCAATGCCAGCGAACAAGACATCGAATCCAGGTTGCTTCAGACCAATCAGCAAATTGAAAAGCTAAAAGCAGCCGGTTTTATCGTGCTGGATGCCCAAGCGGTGGTGGGTGCTGATGACTCCGTATTTGTGCCAGTAGGCTCAAAGGAGGTGTCTCATGCAGATACTCCGTAAAAGAATGCCTTGGCGGCCATATCTCATCCGGTTGACCGCTCTCGCGTTAATCATGTCCGTGGTAGGCACCTACGCCATGATGCGCTACCGAATAGGAATCGATACCCAGCAAGAGCGCTGCCTGCCTGATACCACGGTGTATCTGATTGACCTATGGAATAAAGAGCCCGTTAAGGATGGTTTGTATGCCTTCCACTCAAAAGGACTCGCTCCGTTATATAACGACGGTACTCGGATGCTGAAACGCCTAACAGGGATGCCAGGGGATGAAGTCAAGGTGACCCCTGAGCATGTGCTGGTGAATGGTGCTGAAGTCTCTACCGGCATGGCATTAGCCCAGCGTCTTGGTGTGGCGGGATCACAATTTAGCCGCTCATTGACGCTGCAAGAAAACGAGTATTGGTTTTCCGGTGAGGCCGCAACGAGTTTCGACTCCCGTTATTGGAATGCCGTTAAGCGCGAGCAGATTGTCGGTCGCGCTTGGCCGCTTTGGTAGGAGGTAGATGATGCAAAGACTATGTCTCTTATTTTTGTTGGTTGCTCCATTGTCTTGGGTTCAAGTGTCCTGGGCACAAGAGCCTTATCCGTTGTCTGACGAGGACAAAAAGATCGTCGAAATGAGCCGCAGCATTTTACAAAGTGCTGTGGATGGTTCATCTGAATTTATCGAGCCTTTTTCACCGATTGAACAACCTGCGTCGCTCAAACACGACGATGAATGGTTGATATTTGTGTCGTCCTCACTGGGGGATTCCTCACTGAAGCAGCTTTTTAAAGAGGCCAGTGCTACCGGCGCTATTGTGTTGTTTCGGGGAATTCCTGAAGGAAAGACCTTGGGGGCGGCTATCCGTGATTGGCATATGCTGATGACAGGGCTTGATCCTGTTCCTCAGGTTCGAATCGATCCGAAAGCCTTTGTGCACTGGCGGGTGACTAGCGTGCCTGCCATTTTCCGCATAGAAGATAACAAGGTTACTGCAAGTGCACTAGGGGTTTACAGCAAGGACTGGTTGCAGCGTCAAATTGAAACAGGCAATACAGGTTCATTGGGTCAACGCGGTCCTATTCATTCCATTTTAGAACCGGATTTGATGCAAGTGGCGATGCAGCGTTTACAGTCGCTTGACCTGGGCGCATTAAAGAAAAAAGCCATTGAGCGATTCTGGTCTCGCCAAACTTTCACTGACTTACCCAAAGCCACGCAGTATCGGATAAGAACGGTTGATCCAACCATCGTCATGCAGCGGCCACTATTGGATGCCAATGGCCGAATATTGATCCCAGCAGGAACGCGTATTAACCCGCTCAAAGCCTTGCCGTTTACTCAGCAGCTTGTGGTGTTTAATGCGTCGAACGCTGAAGAAGTGGACGCAGTAGCGCATTGGCTTGAGGGCCAAGATAGGACGCTGCGTCGCATTACGCTTATCACCACGCAGCTCGACCGTGCGCAAGGTTGGAATCGCCTCAATGCGCTCGAAAAGACATTGGACAGTCCGGTTTACCTTCTCAATGCCTCGCTAAAGCAGCGGTTTGATCTGCAAGTCACCCCATCGTTTGTTCAAGCAAAGGGACTCGCGTTTGAAATAGAAGAAATTCCAGCAAAGGAGCTTGTTCATGAAAAAGCTCAATAATACGTATCGTCTGATGCGGACTCTCGTTGTCATGTTTGTCCTAAGCGCCTCTATTCCTGCAAAAGCCGAATTGACTTGCCCAGACGCGGGGTTATTGTCCGGCAAGTTGCTGACGGATGTTTGCTGGTCATGCATTTTTCCTATCCGGGTTGCCGGTCTTCCTCTTGGCTCTGGCAATGTCCCAAGCGGCGCATCAAATAAGTCATTTTGCTTATGTGAAGACAACTTAGGCGTGCCAAGGCCAGGTATTGTTACCAGTATGTGGGAGCCAGCGCGTTTGATTGAACTGGTCAGAACGCCAGGTTGTTCGCCTTCACTGGGAGGGATTCGCTTACCGTTAGGTGATAGGCGATTGCAAGGTGGTCATGGTGAAGGTGAATACGATACCGGTGATCTTGCTTTCTACCATTACCATTATTACGCCTTTCCGCTTTTGGTCATGCTCGATTTGTTCATGGATGGCAATTGCAATGCCGATGGTTACATGGATTTTGACTTGATGTATTTGTCGGAATTGGACCCAACATGGCTGAACGATGAACTGGCCTTTTTTACTCAGCCTGAAGCTGCTGCTGTTGCTAATCCATTGGCTATCTCTGCTTGTACCGCTGACGCTGCTTCATCAACGCTTGGTAAACCCATCGATCAGTTGTTTTGGTGTGCTGGCAGTTGGGGCCATCTCTATCCGTTATCTGGCCACACCTTAGCCTTTGGTTCATTAGCAGAAAACACCAGCCATTTAGCGGCGCGTGCAATCGCGGCTCAACACAGGCGTGGTCTTGCAAGACGAACAATGGGGAACAGTGCGCTATGCCGACCTGTTATCGAACCCATGCTGCCGAAATCCCAATACAAGATGAGTATGTTCTTCCCTGTACCGGAAACTGAAAGTGCGCATGTCATCGGTGAAAGCACCATGAAATGGGGAGAGTGGCGAACGATCCCCGGTGCCGGTGAAGATGCTCTCTACATTTTGTGGCGCTGGCAAGACTGCTGTAACTCGGGAGGTTAACCATGAAACCAACACTTTTTACCCGAGTTTTAGCGGGTATTTTATCAATCACTATGGCGTGCCTGCCCTTACATGGTGTGGCCGCTGATGTGCAGCGCCAATCCGGCCTAAGCGGACAACAAGAAGGTAAGCAATTGCTGCAAAACTGGACGATGCCCGCACTCAATGGCAATACATTGTCGGTGCCGAATGGCAGTGGTAATGAGTCCATTAACTTGCAAGAGCTTTTCCCTGGTATGGATCAGGGCTCATTGGATGTCTTAACGGGCGTTTATGGCTCTGATGCCAGCATGAATCAATTGGGGACGCAGCGCCAAGAGAGCATGGCATCCGAAAGTGGCGCTACGGGTGAGGCGTTTCGCTCGCTACAGCAAATCAAAGACAGGTCGCGGCCAGATATGGTCAATGATCCGCTTTGGGCATTAACTGATGCGGTTCAAACTGACCCAAATCTATTAACGCAAAGCTTCCCAGGCTGTGAGTCTCAAGGTGAAGGCAGTCCAAACTACCAGCAATGTGACAGGCTCAATACAGCGGTTAACAGCTGCACTATTACTCACGATTACACGGCAGGCATTATTGAGCATGTTTCTGGACCGATGAACCTTCGCTCTTGTGGTGAGGGGTGTCTTGAAGTTTGGATAGGACGTATTGGCGACAACTACTGGAGTGGCCGTTGTAAAGTGTTTGAACAGGCCATCACACTCAAAGTCGTGAACCCCGATGCGATTACCTCAGCCGTTCTTGAGTACGCCAAATGGGATGACTACATGCAGGTGTGGCTTGGCGATCAGAAAGTCTGGTCTGGGCCCAATAATAACTTTCCTCCAGAAACGGCTGGTCGCTGCGAGCTTAGTACCAGTTGGGAGCGCAATCCTAATACCGATCTAACGGCCAAGCTAAAAGCGGTAGAGTCAGGTTTAGAAGTGCCGGTAAAAATTCGCGTATCGGTTACGGGTAGTGGTGAGGGGTATGCACGCATCAAGGTGCGCTTTGATCCAACCAAGGTGGTGATGAATGATAGTTGGTCGCCACAATCCTGTATCGAACAAGCAGCGGATATCCCGGCTAAGTTTTCAGACTACAGCATTCAATGCACGGATCAGCCGTCTTCAACCAACGGATGTACGGTGGTCAATGGTGTTTCAGTTTGTGAATCCTATTTTGCCCCAAGCCCTGTGGCTGGCATATCGCCTTTGTGTCGGCGTGTTCAAGTCAGTGTGGATGATGAAAGCTATAAGGGGATTGAAAATCAGGTCTGCCAAGTGCTTGAAGCAAATCCTTCCTGTGGATTCATGTCGTCAAAATGTGCCGAGACCAATGATAAAGGTGAATGCATTCGTTTTACCGATACCTATGACTGTGGATTGCAAACCAGCGATCCAAAGTGCGTGGTATCCAATCTTATGCCGAGTAGTTTTGAGGCCTGTGAGCCTACTCAGACGATTACGCCATTCACTGAAATCAAGCATGTACCGGATTACCAGGTGTGCGAAAAGATCAGCACGCTTACTCAGTGTCAGTTAGAGCGACGTGTATCCGCTGAAACCCATCAACAAAGCTGGTCCATTGAGCGCGGTTGCTTTAGCTCTGAAACGCTCAGCTTTGTTCCACAGCACAGCAACACCATGCAAACTGGAAACGCGACGCTGAGAGTTTTTGATAATCAAAATACTGAGATAAAAATCACCGAGTCGCCAACTAAGGCAAATGGCTGGAAAACGACACTCTCACTGACGGGCAATAAGGAAACGGTGGCTGAGACGAACCCGTCGATTAAGTACCCTGAAATGACCTGTCCAAAAGGAACTTTGGTTGGTTCATTGTGTAAGGTCGTTAATGGGTCGATTATTTCGTGGCATGAACCTCAGGAAGTCACTCGTTCCAGATGTGAATCCGGCTGGAACAAAGTCGATTTCGATACTTGCAGCCGAGAAGTTCAGAAGTGCTTGGCTCCTGCGAAACTGAGCGCTTCATTGGCCTTCTCTGGCAAATACTTAGAGCAAGACGTTGTTCATCAATCAAGTGATCCGGGCATAGACCAATGCTTGATGCAAACGGATCAGTTTACTGCGGTGCAGTGGCAGTGTTTGGATACGGGCACAAAACGAATCGACGGGTTAACGGTTGGTAGTGGCGAGTTGGCCAATCTGGGAAGCCTTTATCCGGCGGTTGTTTCGTCTCCTGCTCATTTAACCAGTCGCGGCAGTTCTGATGGACTGGGGCTCTCATGCTGGAGGGCAAGAGCGACCTACAATGCTTCGACTGCTCATCCAGAGTTCAACATGGGCAGCTCAGATAGCTGGGTAGATGCCAATGGTAATACACAAACCATCGTCAATAACGGACAAAACACGACCACCAATACGTGTGCCGCGCTAGAGCAAAATCCGGCCTGCCAGTATGTCAGAACCGAATGCACTGAAGGCGGGGCTGGTCATGAAGGCTTCTGCTATATCCAAAGTTTGGTGTATGACTGCGGACAAAACGTTGAAGTGCAAAATGCACGAATGGAAACTCAATACAACTGTGAGGGGCCAGTTCGCTGTATGGGCACTGATTGTTTAGAGCCAGAGTCAATCAAGCAGGCTAACTTTGCAGAGGCCGCTGCCATGCTTAATGCGGCGCAGTTTATGACCAATGATATGTCATGCACGGGAGCTGATGGTCAAGATAACGTTGAGTGTACGGTCTTTAAAGGAAATGCTGGCCAGTGCAAAAAAGCCGTTGGCGGCATAGTGGATTGCTGTGAAAAGCCAAGTGGCGTGTCGTTATCGGATTACATCACGATGATAGTGGCGGTTAACAAGCTTGATACGGCAGTCATGGCTATGAATCCGTCTTCGGCAATCTATGGTTCGTGGAATACGCTTAGGGAGCCAATCACGAGTACTTGGAGTGCGGTCAAAGAGCCTTTTGTGTCTGCATGGGACTCTCTCATGGGGGCTGGGCCATCAACGGCTGCTGGCGCGGGAGCGGAGCAAGCTGCGACTGGCTTCATGCAGGTGTTGACCAACAAAACGGCTGAATGGGTAGGCTCTACCTTTGGTTCGGGGGCGCAATCGGCACTGTTTAGTAACGTTGGTGGTGCTGTCGGAGCCGATGGTGTTGTTTCGGGCGGCAACTTTGCGCTGGGTGGCGCTGCGGGCGCGGTTCTGAGTACGGTTATGACGGCCTACATGATTTATTCAGTCACCATGATCCTCATTCAGCTTATCTGGAAATGTGAGCAGAGTGAGTTTGAAATGAATGCCAAGCGGGTATTGAAGAGTTGCCACTATGTAGGTTCTTACTGCAAGTCTAAGTTCTTAGGTGCCTGTGTTGAGAAACGACAATCATATTGTTGCTTTACTTCGCCGCTTTCACGGATCATTCAAGAACAAGTTCGTCCGCAATTGGGCCTTGGTTGGGGCAGTGCGAAGTCACCAACCTGTGAAGGTTTGACCGCGAGTCAGTTAAACCAGGTAGATTGGAGCCAAGTCAATCTGGATGAATGGATAGGTATCTTGTCGATCACGGGCAACCTACCTGAAACACCGTCACTGGATCTGGAACGACTCACCGGCTCAGGAAGTACGCTAAACGTGGATGGAAACCGTCAAAGTGCCGCAGACAGAGCCATTGAACGGCTAAACGGAATGGATGCCCAGAAACTGCGTCAGGAGGCGACGGAAGAAATTTCGGGGAATAATTGAGCACGTCCTTCTAAAATAGCTGCGCCAATAATGTTCCATATTGGTTACTTTAATGAGCTTATTGCGCCTTAAGGTAACCAATTTAGCACTTTGGGCCTCTTATACTTTCTGTTCAGCGTGTGCGCAATTTGCTCTTATTTTTTTACCATTTTCAGACTTAGGAGGCTGCTGCAAAAAGGAAAAGCTGATAGTCTGGCACATATAAAATTTATGATAAAAGGAAAATTAATAATGCCTAATTTCGATCAAAACTTTGAAGCTACTCGTTTGTCTATGCTTTCAAAACAACACCCTGACATTGTGAAGGTGTCGGGTGAGGTGGTGTTTCGTGCGGAAGATGACGAAGACCGCCTAAGCGGAACATCTTGGACTCTTGAAGATGACATTTTTGATCAGGTCACCGAATCAGGCTTCAAATTACACTTGCTTGAACTTCTGGATAATTTCATAGAATACCGAGGTCAATGTAACGAGCTGCCGAAAAAGGAAGGGATTGTGCGTTTTGGTGGTGGCACTTTAAATATTGAATGGCTACCTAATGGAACTACCCATCTATCCAAATGATGTTTTATAAGAACCAGCCTGAGTTTTCCTATGGATGATAAATATGTTTCAGAAATAGACTGTCTTGATAAGTTAATGGTTGCATGGTCAGAGGCATTCCCGAAAGATTGGTATTTCAACTACGATGGAGTGATTTCAACTGAGGACTGGGATAGTTGTGGTAAAAAAGTTTTGTTTGTTTTAAAGGAAACAAATGAAGCAAAGCAAAATATTGTCAACGCTATTAATAGGGCTATTAAGGTGAAGGCAAGTGGATGGTGGCGAGGAAAGGTTCTTCGTCGGGTGGGGCGTTGGGCTTACGGACTTCAAAAATATGATGGGGCTGTGCCGTCACTGAGAGATGCTAAATTAAATGAAAAAAATGCAGTTAAGAATATTGCATACATGAATATAAGGAAAACATCTGGAAGTGCGCGAACCGACCAAAAATCATTTGACGCCCATGCCAAAGAATTTGCCCCTTTTGTTCGAAGGCAAATTGAGTTGATTAACCCTGATATTGTTGTGCTTTGCGGCACATATAATCAAGTTAAACGTTACGTATTCCCTGAGCTTAAAAAAGTTAGCGAACGAGTGCATGTTAATGACGGGGTTGTCTTCATCAATGCCTTCCATCCTGCCGCAAGAAAAAAGTCGGCCATGCTTTATCATCAAGTACTCGATAACTACCACGCTTACAAAAATCATATATAACCAATGCTTGAATAGTTATATGCAGCGCAAGCCTTGCGTCGTATCTTGAAAAAGCCCCTTCAAGAGGGGCTGTGTGATGGGAGCCGTTCGCTAGTTGGCGGGAGTATCTGTTTCCTCTTCAGTGATATCGTCATCGGTTGAAGGCACCGCTTGCTCAACTTCTGCTTCTTTACCCTTAGCTTGGGCTGATTTTCGTGCTCGAATTTCGATATCAATTATGCGTCGAGCCAGTTTGATGATGCGCTGTTGCCATGCGTAGTTGCCATCAACACGTTGCTTGTTGCTAAGCACGCTAGATAACCAGAGGGTGTCCATTGAGATCATCAACGCATCGAGTTTGCGAACTAAGCCAACAAACTGGCCAACCTGAGGCGAGCTGATTTTGGCATTGAAGGTAATCGGGTCGGTGTAGTCAGGTACTTCATCGATGCCGTTGGACTCCATCAGTTTGTCCAAACGAGCTTGTTCGTTGTCTACCGCCTTAGCGCAATCCTCGATCAACTGGCTAATGATCTGTTCCACTTCATCAATTTCATTCTCATCGCCAATGATGCGCAGGATGACATCGATTCCGTAAAGCGCACTGACCGTCCGTCTAAAAACACGGTCAACGACACGTTGCGCCTGTAAGCTGTTAATTGTGAATGATTGTTCAAAGATGGGTTTTGAGTAATTGGGTTTTGCTTGGGCCATAAGTTTGCTCCTGATATGACAATAATCAGTCCCTAGACTAATCCTCTGTGAGGTAATGGCCTTTCAGCTAGGTGGAAGAATTGAGCATCTTTCTAACTATCCTGTCTGGATAAGACGGTTACACTTACTATCAAATATTGCTGATCTGTTTCAGTGATATCTGCGCCTGAGAGCATGAGCTCAAAGGAAGCCCGCCGCTGAGTTTTCTCAGTGGTACTAAGAGGTAGCTAGCCTCCTTAAACAAATAGCCTGCATGTTTTTACATGCTCAACCATGCGTTCCTTGCGGTTCGCCTTTTCACCACCCAACTGGGGGAGTTTTCCCCAGTTGGGGGTGACTCCTTCACAACCTAATTAAGGAGTCACCAATGGAATATATCTTCGGATTTATTATCCAAGTCGCAGGCATTATGTTGCTTGCAAAACTGAGCTGGTCGCTTTTGCGATTGGTTGCTCGTCAAAGCGTGCGCCCGTTTCGATTTGTACTTACTCAAATCAAGCGATTGCTCACACCAACACCAAAACGTCGTCCAATGGCAGTGCCTAAAGCTCCTGGTATGCCCCGTTTGACATCTGCGTTTTACAAAGAGCCACATCAGTACGACATGGCTTTACTCGAAATACCAACCTATCTGCGCCGTCAGTCTTCTTTGCCCAGCCGGGTAGAAACGACTGTGTGCACAGAGTTCAACTAAGACGAGGAGAACATCATGAAAAACCAAGTAACACTCATAGGCTACGTTGGCTCTGAGCCAGAGACGCGAGCCTATCCATCAGGTGATTTGGTGACCAGCATTTCACTGGCCACTTCTGAGAAATGGCGCGACCGTCAATCCAATGAGCTCAAAGAGCATACGGAATGGCATCGGGTTGTTTTTCGAGATCGTGGTGGATTTAAGTTAGGACTAAGAGCAAAAGATTTGATCCAAAAAGGAGCGAAGCTTTTTGTTCAAGGGCCTCAGCGCACGCGCTCATGGGAGAAAGATGGGATTAAGCATCGATTGACCGAAGTGGACGCGGACGAGTTTCTGCTTCTTGATAGTGTGAACAAAGCATCCGAGCCATCACCGGCAGATGATGCGGGCTCCCAAGGTAATTGGGCACAAACATATCCTGAACCAGATTTTTAACCGAGCGAAAACGCTTTAACCCAGCCGGGAGTACTTTCCCGTCAGGGGCAGACTCCCACTTTGATTGTCGGAGTCCATAATGGAAAAACCAAAGCTAATCCAACGCTTTGCTGAGCGCTTTAGCGTCGATCCAAACAAATTGTTCGATACCCTAAAAGCAACAGCATTCAAGCAACGTGACGGTAGTGCACCGACCAATGAGCAGATGATGGCGCTTTTGGTGGTTGCAGATCAGTACGGCTTGAACCCTTTCACCAAAGAGATTTTTGCGTTCCCTGATAAACAAGCTGGGATTATTCCAGTGGTAGGTGTCGATGGATGGTCTCGCATCATTAATCAACACGACCAGTTTGATGGCATGGAGTTTAAGACTTCAGAAAACAAAGTCTCACTGGATGGCGCGAAAGAATGCCCGGAATGGATGGAATGCATCATCTACCGGCGCGACCGTTCGCACCCAGTCAAAATCACTGAGTATCTTGATGAAGTCTATCGACCGCCTTTTGAAGGTAACGGCAAAAATGGCCCTTACCGGGTAGATGGTCCATGGCAGACGCACACTAAGCGAATGCTAAGACATAAATCCATGATCCAGTGTTCCCGTATTGCGTTTGGCTTTGTGGGAATTTTCGATCAAGACGAAGCGGAGCGAATTATCGAAGGCCAAGCAACACATGTTGTTGAGCCATCTGTGATTCCACCCGAGCAAGTTGACTCACGAACCCGAGGGCTTGTTTACAAGCTTATCGAGCGGGCGGAAGCTTCAAACGCTTGGAATAGTGCATTGGAATATGCCAATGAACATTTTCAAGGTGTTGAACTGACGTTTGCGAAACAAGAAATATTTAATGCACAGCAACAAGCAGCCAAAGCGCTCACACAGCCTTTAGCTTCTTAGCGCCACGCATTCATTTTACTAACCCTGGCGGGATTATTCTCCCGTCAGGGGGAAGGTCTCGTCTTTTTTTGGAGATCTTCCATGACTAAATCAGCCTCACTTTTTCGCTTCGTATTGGTTGTTGCCCTTGTCTTAGGTTCGATTCAAGCCGGTATAGCGGCAATTGATTCGGTTCAAACAAGTGTTGTTCAGCACCAAACAGCGTTAGCACAAGCTGCAAAGTAACCACTTAACCCTGAAGGGGAGTACTCTCCTTCGGGGGAGTCTCCCCTCAAAGGAGGCAATATGAAGGTTATCGACCTATCACAACGTACTCCTGCATGGCACCAGTGGCGCATTGCAGGGGTTACGGCATCTGAAGCCCCAATTATTATGGGGCGTTCACCCTACAAAACACCTTGGCGACTATGGGCTGAAAAAACCGGATTCGTATTACCGGAAGACCTGTCGAATAATCCAAATGTGCTTCGCGGTATACGGTTGGAGCCTCAAGCAAGGCGAGCATTTGAGAATGCGCATAATGACTTTCTTCTGCCTCTATGTGCAGAAGCCGATCATAACGCAATCTTTCGAGCCAGCTTTGATGGTATCAACGATGCGGGCGAACCCGTTGAACTGAAATGTCCTTGCCAGTCAGTTTTTGAGGATGTGCAAGCTCACCGAGAACAAAGCGAGGCGTACCAGTTGTATTGGGTGCAAGTACAGCATCAAATACTGGTCGCCAATAGCACGCGTGGTTGGTTGGTATTCTATTTTGAGGATCAACTGATTGAGTTTGAAATACAACGAGACGCATTGTTCTTAACTGAATTGCAAGAAACGGCGCTTCAGTTTTGGGAGTTAGTACAGACTAAAAAAGAACCGTCAAAATGCCCTGAGCAAGATTGTTTTGTTCCCAAGGGTGAAGCCCAATACCGTTGGACATCGCTGTCTCGGCAATATTGCTCAGCACATGCCGAAGTGGTTCGACTGGAAAATCACATTAAATCTTTGAAAGAGGAAATGCGAGACGCTCAGTCAAAATTGGTCGCCATGATGGGTAACTACGCTCATGCCGACTATGCTGGGGTCAAACTCAGCCGCTACGTGATGGCGGGCACGGTGGACTATAAGCAATTGGCCACCGATAAATTAGGCGAGCTGGATGAACAGGTTTTAGCCGCTTACCGAAAAGCGCCACAAGAGCGGTTGCGCATCAGCACCAATAAGCCAGATCAGCCCGTTGAAACACCAATCAAAATCAGTCTTGAGCAAGAAAACTTGGTTCTGCCAGGTGACTCGCCGAGCTCATTTTACTTTTAACGTTCACTTGGAGCCGATTTCGGCTCCTTTCTCATGCGGTTACATCGAGTGCATCAGAAAGCAGTTTCACTCGTAGCCAATGCTGGGTACGAATGATAGAGCGAGCTGAACTCTTACATACACAGCCATACCACAATCAACACCACCCGACGGGGACTTCATTCCCTGTTGGGGCATGGGGCCTCGTCAAAACTGATGAGGTTTACCATGACTGAACAATCCCCATTTTTGGTTCAAGTGAATCAAGCATTTAATGTCCCGGCTCCTGATGCTTTCGTTCTGGAAGGATTTGGTGCCGACACTACCCATCCAAACATTCCCGTTCGCAAGGACGAGTATGTTTTTAGAAAAGAAGACTTACGTGACGTATTGGCGTTCTTGTCTAACCCAGACGGTGACGGTTTGTATATTACTGGCCCCACTGGATGCGGTAAGACCTCGCTAATTTGCCAAGTTGCTTCTCGATTGAATTGGCCTGTTCAGCAAATTACTGCGCACGGTCGATTGGAGTTGTCCGATCTTATCGGTCACCACACGCTGGTTAATGGCAACATGACCTTTGTGTATGGACCGCTAGCACTGGCTGTAAAGCATGGCCATTTGCTGATCATTAATGAAATGGATCTTGCTGAGCCTGCTGAACTAGCTGGGCTCAATGACATTTTGGAAGGTGCCCCATTGGTCATCGCACAAAATGGCGGAGAGATCATCATGCCACATACCAAGTTTCGTTTTATCGCAACCGGCAACAGTGCGGGCAGCGGTGATCAAACGGGCTTGTATCAAGGTGTGCTCCAACAGAATTTGGCTTTTCTTGATCGCTTTAGAATCATCGAAGCGACCTATGCAGAGCCATCTGTAGAGGAAGCCATTCTGGAGAACGTTGCGCCGGGCTTGCCAGAAGTCTTTCGCCAAAAAATGGTGAAAGTGGCTGGTGACATTCGTCGTCTTTTTATTGGCGGCGCGGATGGCGGTGCTGAGCTTAGTATCACAATGTCCACAAGGACCTTGGTGCGCTGGGCAAAGTTAACACTTGCTTTCAAAGGTGCTCCTAACGCAGTGGAGTATGCACTGGTTCGGTCTTTGACGGCTCGTGCTGAGTTGGAGCAACGAGAAGCCATTCACCGTATTGCCGCTGATGTCTTCGGTGACCACTGGGAGGATTGATGATGGAAAAGTGCTTTGCTCTTTACCGTTACAGTCATTCTGATGGGACAGCCAAAGAATGGGCTATTTACGTTGGAGCAGATAACCAGGAGGTTGAAGTTCGGTTTGGAAAAGCAGGTCAATTGTCGCAGCAGCGATTGATTGACTCGACTGATCCTAACGCAGAAGCAGACCGAAGAATCAATGAGAAAATCAACAAGGGTTATCGATTTGTTGGACAAGTCGGCATTGATCATCAAGGGCGGCCATTTGAACTATCAAATGCGCTTGATAGCGTCGCGTGCGCCAATAACGTCAGTTGGGAGTTTCGTACTCGCAAGGACGTCAATGGCCAAATCTCGCTGGCGCAAAAAGCGTTGTTCGATATGGCAAAGCTGCTTGAAGCCTATGGCTTGGCTGTTATTGATGATAACCAAGTCAGGATTGGAGAATGGTCATTAGGGTTTTGCAAAAGCGGATTACCTAGTACCAATCAAATCAGCATGGTGTCAGGTGAAGGCGCTGGCATTGTTAACACTGATGATGGCCCGTGGCCATTGTTGCTGTTACTGGCTTTTAAGCGTCAATTACCACCACTGTGTTCGCTCACAGTAGCGAGTCCTGAAGGGATAGAAGTATCCGACCAACTGAAGTTGGAAAAAGATGTATTGCGGTTGCTAGGCAGTGATTTAGAGCGGGTTCGCCCGATAGCTGAAGCACTGGACTTAATGCCTGTGAAAATCGATCTCAACCAATCGTCGCCTGATTCGCAAAATTACTATTTCTGATAGTGGTATTGCCATTAGCGCGTCAACTACTACCACCCAAACGGGGGCCATTGCTCCTGTTGGGAGTGGTGCGTCCCCATCTCGCATGAGGATGCACTATGAGTATTCAAACCCTCGACAAACTGTTGATTTGTCACATCGACTGTTCCATCTGGAGCGGTAGAAAAAAACTAAGGCCTGAAGATTTCAGATTAGCCAATGGCAGCCAACTTCCACCGAAGGATGTTGCCAGCTTAGGGAGTAAAAAAATTTGCGACCCAGAGGCATTGGCGAACTTTGAAAGGCTTAAGAAAGAAGCGCAGCGCTTGTGTGAGCAAGTCGGTGTGCGGTTCTTAGGTGGCTATGCCGTCCCTGAAGACCGAATTGATCAGATTGTTCCAGAGCTTGACCGGATCGGTCAGGAGTTTGCGCAGTGCAAGCAGTTGTTCTTGGACAACTATGATCAGGTGACGTTTGACTGGGTTGCAAAACACCCGGAATTTGCAGATGCAATCCGGCGTGCGCTGTCACCCATCGAAGACGTGGAACAACGGCTTCAGTTCGATTATGCCATCTATCGAATGCAACCGGCTGAACAAGCTGGAGGCTTAGATGACAAGGTCAATGGTATGGGACACACCCTCTTTAGGGAGGTGGCTCGTGATGCCAATGAACTGTTTGAGCGTTCCGTTGCAGGTAAGAATCAAATCAGTCAGCGAGCCCTTAATCCTCTCAAGCGGTTAAGAGACAAGTTGGATGGTTTGTCCTTCCTGGATCATCGAGTTCAGCCGATGGTTGAAGCGATGGACAATTTATTTGTTCGTCTGCCGAAGACCGGCCCTGTGATAGACAATCTCTATCACGAACTGATGGCGACCATTTTAATTTTGTCTGATCCAGACAAGATGAGAATGCACGGTGAAGGTCAATTGGATATCAGACAACTGATGCCCAAACCTGAACCTAAACCCGCACAGCCAGTTTCTGCTCAGGCAGATAACTTACGTGCAATACCACAACCAACCGTCAGACCAAACCTTGGTTCGACTGTACCAAACTCATTTTATTTCTAACGTCCTTGAGGGCATGTTGCCCTGAAGGGCGCATGTCCTCTGAACTATGTAAGAGGAAATTATGCAATCAACCATCCATAACCCCAGCCAACTGAACCAGTTTGAAGCACATTTTCGTGGTGTGACTGATGCTGTTGAAAGTGAATCGATACCAGAAGTGACGTGTTGTCGAACGTTAGTACAACGGTCGTACTCAACACATAGTGTCGTGATCCCCAAGAACCCTGTTTTGATCGCAGATGCGGACGCACAAGGAGCTTGGGTAACGGCCATGGTATTTGTTCCAAACATTGCATTGCAGCAAACCGCTTTTGAGCGGGCCTGGCTGCAATATCAACACGAGGTGTCTACTCAGTTACAAGACCAGTACGGTCTGACATTGAATGACATCCTGAGTTTAGACCAGCTTAAAACGTCATTTGAACAGCACGAGAGTCCAGCTCAATTGGTGGCTTGGTTAGGTCAAAAATACGACCTGGATAAGCTAAAAGTACAGGTTTAAACATCCACATTCCCAGCGGGGAAACGCTCCCGCTGAGGGAGTATTCCCCCTAATGATTAGGAGACTCCCATGAATCATCCATTAAAAAACGCACTGCCAATCGTTGCCGCCGCTTATGGCGAAAAGTTTGGTGTGAAGGTGCTTATTCAAGGACAAGATGCGTTTACCAATGGTGAGCGGATTGTGATCCCAACAGCAAACCCAGACGACCCACACTATCAACAGATAGCTTGGGGTTATCTGGCTCATGAAGCGGCGCATATTCGGCATACTAATTTTGAAATGGTGCAGAAGGCGTCGTCCAAACCGATCCGTAAGGCACTTCTCAATATCATTGAGGACGTTCGCATTGAAAACGAATTGGCAAAGGATTACCCCGGAACCCGGCGCAGTATTTCGCAAGTGATTGAGTACATGGTGGACACTCAGCAAATGTGTGTACCTGAACAGCTTGAGCCTGCATCTAACTTGCAAGCATGGTTGTTGTTCCGCTTGAGATGCCATTTTCTGGGCCAGAAAGCGCTGACGCCTTTGTATCAAGCAGTCGATGAAAGAGTGAGACAACTCTTTCCTGCCGCAGCAATGAGCCGGTTAAGCGCCATGCTGACAGCAGTGCCTAGCTTAGGGTCTACAGGTGAAGTGCTGAAACTTGTCGATGCCATCGTTGCCATGTTGGAAGAAGAATCTCGTCCACCACAGGATGAGTCGGATGCTGATAGCGGTAATGACATTGGACAAGCTGCGAGTAATGACAGCAATAACAGTAGTGACAGTCAAATCCCTGAAACAGACTCGTCTGCAATGGGGGATGCTGCTGAAACGGGGGATTCAGATAACTCTGATCAAGCTGACAATTTGCGACAAGCCTTAGAGGCCAGTGCCGCTCAGTTTGAACCCGATACCTTTGCACAAGTGGCAGAAGTGTTGTCGGAACAAGCTGAAGGACATAAGGGCGTCACTCCACTCAGTTTGCCCCAAGCAGAGCAAGCTATGTTGGGTGATGAGGCCATCTTGACCTTATCGGCGTCTGAGTCCGCTCAAATTCGAGCCCGACTTAGGGGCATGGTTCAGTCCAGTCAGGACAATCGGAATTATGCCAAAAGGCACGGTCTTCGAGTTGCAACCCATCGTCTTGCCGCTTCACAAGCAGGTGAGTCGAGATTGTTTATTCAAAGGCAACCTCGCATTGCGCCTAATGCTGCTGTGCACTTGCTGGTCGATATATCGGGTTCAATGGGTAAACCCATTGGCGAAGGTAATCGAAAGTACTTTCATGTTGCCAATGAAGCAGCTTTGGCTTTAGCCATGGCACTGGAAGGCATACCGGGTGTTGTGCCTGCGGTCAGTTATTTTCCTGGTATTCATCAGGAAGTTTCTATCGCGTTATTGCCCAAGCAATCGGTTCGACATCGGGCCGCCTGTTTTGACCAAAAACCACGAGGTTGTACGCCTATGGCACAAGCGATGTGGTTTGCGGCAAACAGTTTGTTAGCGCAAAAACAGAAGCGAAAGCTAATGATAGTGCTAACGGATGGTGACCCAGATGATTGGGCTGCCACGCATGACATTGTTGACCGGTGCAGACGCAGTGGCTTTGAGCTGCTGGGGATCGGGATTCAAACACGCAGTGTTGAGAAATTCTTTCCTCAAAGCATTGTGATTAATGACGTCAAAGATCTAAAGCGTGAGTTATTCGAAGTAACACAACAACTGTTAATTCAGTAACCACATCAAATTTACCACCCTGCGGGGACGATTCCGTCCCCGTCAGGGCATGGGTTCGTCTCCGCTTTTTTTTGGAGACTCCTATGAAAAACAAAAAGTTCTTAGCTGGCGAAGAAACCGGTACTTATATCGTTCCTGAGCAAGTGACTGAAGCGGATATCTTAGATATGGCGCTTAAGCTTGCCCGTGGTCGACTAAGTAAAGGTCGAAAAATTGAACAGCCATCGTCGGCGTTCTCATACCTGCAAACACTGATGCACGAGTATGAGCACGAGGTTTTTGGTGTGCTGTTTCTTGATACAAAGCATCGCGTCATTCGATTTGAAGAGCTGTTCAAAGGCACTTTAGATGCGGCGAGCGTGTATCCAAGGGAAGTAACAAAACGAGCGCTAGAACTTAATGCGGCAGCAGTGATACTGGTTCATAACCATCCATCGGGTGATCCTGAACCCAGTGAAGCTGATAAACGCATTACTCATCGACTTCGTGACGCCTTGTCACTTGTTGATATTCGAACGCTTGACCATGTTGTGGTCGCATCCGAGGGCTGCGTTTCGCTTGCCGAACGCGGTTATCTTTGATGAATGGGCGCATTGCCCATTCTCCTACATCACAAAAGCATTCCCATCAGCACACATCAGCACAGCTCGAATTTCTATTTGAGTTTGATGATGCCCCTATCACTTGGTCTGACACGGAAATCTGGCAGTTACGCGAAGGCATTCTATTGGATGCGATCCGTGTATTGCTAGACGGTCGTGTCAGTACTCGATTGCGAAAGGATGTGTTGTCGTGGATTCAAAATGACGAATTAACGCCATTTTGCTTTCGTGTTTGCGCAATGGCTGCGGTTGTCGATCCTGATGTGCTTCGTGACTCCATCATGTGGCTATTAAGACGACATGGTATCCAGCTTGACTAACGTTCCTGCATTAACCAAACGGCTCAATGCAGGCCCAGAGCTGACTTTTCTCACTTGTGGTAGGAGTCGGCTTTTTACTTAAGGAGGTTATATGGCGTTACCTTTACAAATTGAAACAGTAAGGCCATATCTTAATGGCCAATGGCTTCAAATACTGGCGGCGTTGGCGCCAGAACTTGATGCCGCTATTGCTCGAAAAGGCCGTCATGTGGCTTGTCCTGTTCATGGCGGTCGTGATGGCTTTAGGCTGTTCAAAGATGCTGAATATACCGGAGGTGGCGTTTGTAACACCTGCGGTATCTTTCATGATGGCTTTGAACTGTTGTCTTGGATTAATGGATGGAACTTTGCTCAGTCTATTGAAGCAATCGGCCAAGTTCTAGGTATTCAACCCGGACAAATACAAGCGCCTACTCGGCCAATACCGAGTAACGCTGTTGATTGGAAGGCTAAAAAGCAGGAAGAGGACAAAGCGATTATCCATCGCTTGAATCAAACCTGGGGAGAAACGTTATCTCTTGCAGATACTCGTGCGCAACCAGTTTGGAACTACTTGCGTCGTCGTGGCATTGTTACCCGGCTTCGTCCTGAATGGGATTCGGTGCTGAGGTTTCATCCAAGCTTGCCTTACCATGATGAAGATGGTCTGTTGATCGATAGCTACCCAGCGCTGCTAGGTAAAATCGTTACGCAGCAAGGGCGTTCGGCCACGTTCCATCGGATCTACCTAAGTGAAGATGGATTCAAAGCGCCGGTTGAAAAGCCTAAAAAGATGATGCCGATACCAAGTGACAGAACAATCACTGGCGGTGCCATTCCGATTGGTGAGCCTGGTGAGGTACTAGGTGTTTCTGAAGGTATCGAAACGGCTTTAGCTGTTACCAGAGCAACGGGACAAACATGTTGGTCGGTTGTGAATGCAACGCTACTTGCTAGGTTTGAACCACCAAGTAATGTGAAAATGCTGTACATCTGGGCAGATCATGATCTATCTGAGACCGGCCTGAATGCAGCGAATGAACTCAAGAAAAAAGCCTGGCAAAAAGGCATTCTGACACAAATGTTGATCCCTCCGATACCAACGTCACTCGGCGTGAAAAGTTGGGATTGGAATGATGTGCTGAATGTTTACGGTGCCATGGGCTTTCCGAAAGTTCATATCTGATCCAAGGGGCTTCGGCCCCTTTTTTTGCGCCTTGCATATTTGAAAAAACATGGAGAATGAAAAATAGATAACCAATAGGAGAAACAAATATGATGGTATTAACCCTGTTAACAAAGCAGATTGATGGTGAGTTTACGGTTTACTGGAAGACCGGCCTTCGAAGAGGTGGTGAGCTAAAGGTCGATTTAGGTGAGCAATACGACAAGCTACCTGAGCAGCAAAAGCCAATTGCAGCTGAGGTTTATGCTATTCATCACCTACTGTCAGTGAAAGAGGTGATGGGGAGTAACCGAAGCGGTAATGGGCTTCAAATCCGGGTCAGTAAAGGAGCCATCAAAAAGTTACAGAAACAACGCTCAACTCAGCATTCACTTTACAGCCTGACTAGGTTCTTGCTCACCCGCTACCAAGAAGCACAGATATCGGTAGAAAAACGGGAAGAATGGCTCTCCCATTCCTTCGAAGAATACTGCGTCGATAATGCTACCGTGAGAGAAATCGATGAGGTCATCAATGTGCCAAGTATTGGGCCTGTCGTGGTGACTCGTCATGCACAGGAACGGTTTGTGGAACGGCTTTCAGACGGTGTACCTAAGCATCCTTGGAAGGCTTTGTGCTCAAAGCTGCTATGTTCTGCGCTAACTAAAGCCCAGTTACCAGAAAGCGTCACTATCCAAAAAGCAAAAAAATATGCACAAGAGGCCGAGTTCTGGCAATACATGGGGAGCAAGATGTACTTTGTTATGGTTCCAAGTGGCTCAATTAAAACTTTGGTTACGGTTTTTGCAGTTAAGTGAGCTAATGTAGTATTCGCACTTTATGAATATTACTTATGTGCCAATAGCAGAAATTCACTGAGATTCGATTAAATCGGAGCTTTTCACTGAAAGCGGACATTCGGCACGAGTTAAGCGAGACGAACTTTGGAGCATTTAAAGTTAAGTCGAATTTGCAGGTTAACTACCCTCAGGCACAAAGCAAAAATATTTGTACCCATAGATTGCCAAGGCTTGACCAGATAGTCGTCCGCTCCCAATTCCAGACCCTTGACCCGGTCTTCTACACTGTCCCTTGCGATGAGAAATAACACAGGCGTGATGGATCTGGCCTCTCTCAATGACTGCATAATTCGCCAGCCATCCACATCAGGCAGCATTACATCAAGGACAATCAAGTTATACGAGCCGGTAATCGCCAGGTGGTGACCATCGAGCCCGGTCCGGGCGAGATCTACCACAAAGCCGGATTCCATGAAGCCCTGCCGGATATAATCCCCAGTTTTTACTTCATCTTCTACGATGAGAATCTTCATCGTTCCACTCCGCTCTACAGTTCAGGCCAAGGAAGCCAGTCCATTTCATTGTCGTCAATATCAATTTTATAGTCTGAAATCTGCCCACAACATGACCAGAAAATGACAAATATGTAATGTTGGTGGCCGGAAGCTAGGTTATATCGGTGAGAAAAGCGTTGTTCGCATAACATGACTAAAATGTAATGCTTGCGGGAGCAGCCTGGTCATCTTTAACTAATAAGTTTATGGTATCATGATTCATGTAATCTCCTCCTTTAAGAAGCCGCAAAAAACGCGGCGCAAACTGCCTGCTTATTTGAAAAGGTGCTTATCCATGGGTCACGATAATTCTGAGTCTCATTGTCATCACCATACACCCTCCCACACGGGCTCAGGGCTTACAGACCCGGTCTGCGGCATGGGTGTAACGGCAGACTCTGCCCAGCATGTTGAGCATGCGGGTAAAACTTACTACTTCTGCAGCACCAAATGCATGAATAGATTCCAGCATGACCCTGAGAAGTTTCTTTCACCAACCCCGCCACCTCCCTCGGAAGCGGTCAAAGGCACAATTTATACGTGCCCGATGCATCCGGAAATACGTCAGGACAACCCCGGAACCTGCCCTAAATGCGGCATGGCACTTGAACCCCTGATGCCCAGTCTGGAAGATGACAATCCCGAGCTGGACGATTTTTCCAGGCGATTCTGGTGGACATTGCCTTTTACCGTCATTGTCACGGTGCTTGCCATGTTTGGGCCACAGCTTGGCTGGTTCGAGATGGCGACGCAAACGTGGATAGAGCTTGTACTGTCGCTTCCCGTGGTGCTGTGGGCCGGACAGCCGTTCTTCGTACGGGGTTGGCAATCAGTGGTCAACCGCAGTCCCAACATGTGGACGCTCATCGGCTTGGGTACCGGTGCCGCCTTCGTCTACAGCTCGCTGGCAACCGTAGCTCCCGGTATATTTCCGGAAACATTCATGTCCATGGGGCGTGTGGCGGTTTATTTCGAAGCCGCAGTGGTGATCATTTCCCTTACGCTGTTTGGTCAGGTGCTGGAGCTTCGCGCGCGTTCCCAGACATCCGCTGCCGTCCGGTCATTGCTCGGTCTGGCGCCCAAGACGGCCCGCCGTATCAATGCAGACGGAACAGAAGAAGATGTACCGCTGACGCATGTGCATGAAGGTGATCGTTTACGCGTACGTCCCGGTGAGAAAGTTCCTGTCGATGGCATTGTTGAAGAGGGTGCAAGTTCTCTCGATGAATCCATGTTGACTGGTGAATCGTTACCCATCAGCAAGCGCCCGGGTGACAAGGTCATAGGGGCAACGATGAACACCTCTGGTGCACTTGTGATCCGGGCGGAGAAAGTCGGCTCGGCCACTGTGTTGTCACAAATTGTCCAGTTGGTGGCTCAGGCCCAACGCTCTCGGGCGCCGATGCAACGGATGGCTGATTTGGTGGCGGGTTACTTTGTCATGGCGGTGGTAGCCATCGCCATCCTCACCTTGGTCGTGTGGGGCATGTTCGGCCCGCAGCCAAGCTGGGTCTATGGCCTGATCAATGCGGTCGCTGTTCTGATCATCGCTTGCCCTTGTGCGTTGGGGCTCGCAACGCCCATGTCAGTCATGGTTGCTACCGGACGAGGCGCAACCCAGGGTGTTCTGTTTCGTGATGCAGCAGCAATAGAAAATCTGCGCAAAGTCGATACGCTCATCGTAGACAAGACCGGCACCTTGACAGAAGGCCGACCCGCATTCGATCAGGCTGTTTCCGCTGGCGAGTTGGACGCCGATGAAATCTTGCGCCTGGCTGCCAGCCTCGATCAAGGCAGCGAGCATCCTTTGGCTGACGCTATTGTCAGCGCTGCGCGCGAACGTAATTTGGTGCTCAGCCCAGTGGACGACTTTGACTCGGGTAGCGGCATAGGCGTACGGGGCAAGGTTGAAGGCAAAATAATGCTGTTGGGCAACACTGCGTTCATGCAGCAGGATAACGTCAATGTTGATGGCCTGGCTGCCACCGCTGAGGGATGGAGGATAAAGGGTGCGAGTGTGATGTACCTGGCGGTTGACGGCACACTGGTCGGCCTACTCGCCGTTTCCGACCCCATCAAACAGAGCACCCCTGAAGCGGTACAGGCGCTCAAGGCCGCGGGAATCAGGGTCATCATGGCTACTGGTGACGGTATTTCAACGGCAAAAGCGGTCGCCGAACAACTAGGCATAGACGAAGTTCATGGCGAAGTGAAACCGGCCGACAAGCTGAATCTGGTTGATAAGCTTCAATCAGAAGGTTGCATCGTTGCGATGGCGGGCGACGGCATCAACGATGCCCCGGCACTGGCCAAGGCGAATGTCGGTATCGCTATGGGAACCGGGACGGACGTAGCGATGAACAGTGCGCAAATCACCTTGGTAAAAGGAGACCTGCGGGGTATCTCGATTGCCCGGGACCTGTCAAACAAGACTGTTCTCAATATGAAGCAGAACCTTGGTTTTGCGTTCATTTATAATGCGTTAGGCGTTCCACTGGCTGCTGGCGTCCTGTACCCGTTTGCCGGGTTGCTTCTATCACCCATGTTTGCAGCCCTGGCGATGAGTCTGAGTTCAGCGTCCGTTGTATTCAACTCGCTGCGGCTTCGTGGTTCCGTTTAAGCTGGATACGTCGAGGGGGTAGCGGAAAATGGCGAGTCTCTACTCGCCATTTTTCTTCGGTTTTTCGGGTAAGGGGATTAAATGGTTGATCTTACCTTTGCATGAGAGTGAGGCAAACCGGCATCTCATCGGATTATCTGGTTGGACATTCGGGGTCAGATCCAGCTGTTGTTCTCACTGCAACAATTGCATTGATATGCTTAACGGGCGAAATAAGTGGAGTCAGACAAAAATTAAATAACTGAGACCCCGTGCCGCTTCACCGTTAAATTGCGTATCTGATCTAAGCTGACTACAATGTATTACATTGTTTTGCTAAAGGTGAAAAGCATGAGCGTGACGACAGTTCGCTTACAAGCCGAGGTTGAGCAGCAGTTGGATGCTATCGCTAACAGGCTTAATCGCAGTAAAGGCTGGGTGATTAATCAGGCCTTAGCGGAATACATAGATAAGCAGCAGTTGGAGCTAGCTCGCTGGCAACAAACCCTGGATGCTATGGAATCTGCAGCGCAGGGAAAAGTGGTGGACGCCGGTGAAGTGCACAACTGGTTAAGCAGCTGGGGAACGGAACATGAACAGGCTGCACCGGGATCGGTTAAGTGAAATTAGTTTATACCGATGAGGCTATCGGCGATTTAAAGCGTTTACGGCAGTTTATCGCCGTGCATAATCCAACCGCCGCCAATAGAGTAGCTGCAGAGTTAATAAGTAAAATTCAGCTGTTGCCAGCCTTTCCTAAGCTCGGCACTCCGGTTGCGCTGGCGCCTGTGCCGGATGTCATTCGTGACATCATCTTTGGCCACTACGTTGTGCGTTATTCATTACATAGCAACACCATTATTATTCTGCGGGTATGGCACGGGCTTGAAAATGAACGCTAACCATTGGCCAGGTTGATGCCATAATCCGGCAACGCCGCCAGAGCGAACAAAATTTAATCTCGAAACGTCAACAAGCCCTAATAACTACAGGCTAATAAATTAAACCCGCTTCGTTCGCCGAAGTGGGTTTTTTTAATTTTATGATTTCGATTCTAGATGAAATTGCATTTTCTGAATTCGTACCGCGTTGACAATTGCGAGTAGAGCAACGCCCACATCTGCAAATACTGCTTCCCACATGGTGGCCATTCCGCCAGCACCAAGGGCTAATACGATTATTTTTACAGTAAATGCCAAAGATATGTTTTGCCAAACTATACGTTTGGTTTGTTTACCAATTGCAATAGCTGTAGGAATTTTGCTGGGTTTGTCATCTTGAATTACCACATCTGCTGTTTCGATAGTTGCGTCACTCCCAAGCCCGCCCATTGCAATTCCAACATCACTTAGCGCGACCACAGGCGCATCGTTAACGCCGTCCCCCACAAATGCAACTGTTTCATTTTTTCCCTTTAACTCTTTTACCTTGTCGACTTTATCCTCGGGGAGAAGATCACCAAATGCATTTGGGATTCCCAGTTTCTGCGCTACGAACTGTACAACGGTATTTTTATCGCCACTAAGCATAGTAATATTGATACCTAGTTCCTTTAGTGTATCTACGGTTAATTGGGCATCTTCTTTTATGTTGTCAGCGATGGTGAGGTAACCAGCAAACTTATTATCGTAAGCAAACGCAATGACGGTATAAACAATTTTGGCCGGGTCTACATCGTAGGAGACATTGAATTTATTCAATAACTTGAAATTGCCCACTAGTAATTCTTTGCCATTAATCTCCGCTTTCAATCCATGCCCGGAGATTTCCTCAACATTGGAAAGTGTAATTGAGCTATCAACCTCTCCTACGTATTCGTGTATAGCTGTGGCGACCGGATGAGTGCTTTGGTTCTCCAATACATTTACCATTCGCAAAATTTCTTCACGATCAAAACCATCCTGAATCAGTACATCCTGTACCTTAAATACACCTTCAGTCATGGTTCCTGTTTTATCCATTACTACATTTTGTATTGTTGAAATTGAATCGAGGAAATGGCTTCCTTTGAATAAAATGCCGTTTTTACTTGCCGCACCTATTCCTCCAAAATAGCCTAGCGGAATACTGATGACCAATGCACACGGACAGGAGATCACGAGGAATATCAATGCTCGATAAAGCCACTGATTAAAGTCATAGGCATCTACAACGAAGTACGGTACTACGCAAATTAAAATCGCAAGCGCTACAACGATTGGGGTGTAGATTTTGGCGAATTTGCGTATGAATAATTCTGTTGGAGCTTTCTGCGCAGTGGCATTTTGAACGAGTTCCAAAATTCGTGAAAGCTTGCTGTCTGTGTATGCAGTAGTAACCTTTACTTGTGACACCGTGTTGAGGTTAATCATACCTGCGAGAACACTTTCACCTTTGCTCTTACTATCCGGTTTGCTTTCACCAGTAAGAGCTGCCGTGTTAAATGAGGCTTTATCGGACAGAAGTTCACCATCTAATCCAAGTTTTTCACCTGCTTTGAGCTGAATAATTTCTCCAATATTTACAGTTGCTGCTTTACGCACTGTAGTTCTATTCCCGTCTATCACAGTCACTTCATCTGGGCGCTGATCTAGTAACGCTTTAATATTAGTTTTTGCTCTCTTTACTGCCAAGGTCTGGAATACTTCCCCAACAGAGTAAAAAAGCATTACTGCAACACCTTCAGGGTATTCACCGATAATGAAAGCTCCGATGGTCGCAATACTCATAAGAAAGAATTCGGAGAAAATCTCTCCCTTCATAATGCTTTGGATTGCTTCTTTGATTACCGGCATGCCTACTGGTAGGTAAGCAGCTATGTACCAACCGATTCGAACCCAACCAGTAAACCAGGATTGTGGAATATAATTATCGAGGGCAATAGCAATCAATAAAGCTATCAGACTGATCGCTGGTGGTAAAAACAACTTCACATTGCTATCGCTATCGGCATCATGGTTATGTCCATCGTCATCACTATGATCATTATGGCTATCCGTAGAGCAACAGCTGTTGTTAGCATGTTTGTGTTTAATTAGATTGTCCGCAGCCATATTAATTTTCTCCTCTTGCGTACAGCAAAGCTGCTTTCCCTGAGCGTCATATACATGTTGATGGTCCATAGCGATTCCTTAACTGATTAAAATTTATGAAGCTAGTCTAAATAACTGTTCCGAAGTGTAGATCATCCCTTTAAGGGAACTCAGTGTGAATAAAGCGATCAGATCAGTCGCCAAACATTCACCAACCCATATCCACACTGAGCATGAACAGAATATCACTGATTGACCGGCCTGAGCGACGCCGTTTAGAAAAAATCGTTCAACGTAGTAAAGACAAGCGATTTAGTCGTCGAGCGAATGCCGTGCTCTTAGTACACAAAGGCCAATCACGAAAATGTGTTGCATTGCTGCTAAGTGCCGCGCGTTCATCCGTTAATCGCTGGTGCAAGTGGTATGAAGAAGCCGGTATTGATGGATTAAAAGATGCTGAGCATGGCAAGCCAGCATATCTGCCGGGTGATGTAATAGTTCAGATGCTGTTTCTATTGGTATCTTGGTCACCAGAAGACCTGGGCTACCAACGCAGTCGTTGGAGTAGTGAATTACTGGCTAAAGTCATTCATGAAACTACTGGAATCTGTGTACATAGCTCGACATTACGGCGATGGATGCCAGAACTCGGCATCGTGTGGCGCAGAGCGGCGCCTACCTTGCGGATTAAAGATCCTCACAAGGAAGAGAAACTGGCCGCGATTAAAGCTGCTCTGGATAAATGTTCGGCTGATCACCCTGTATTTTACGAGGATGAAGTGGATATTCATCTGAATCCGAAAATAGGGGCAGATTGGGGATTTAGAGGAAAACAGCGGTTAGTTCCGACACCAGGACAAAACGAAAAATACTACCTGGCTGGAGCATTAAACGCCAAAACGGGCAAAGTGATTTATGTTGGCCGACAGTCAAAATGTTCAGAGATATTTATCCGGCTAATGGAACACCTGAGAAAGACGTACCGGAAAGCAAAAACTATTACGCTGATAGTGGATAATTACATCATCCACAAAAGCAAGAAAACGCAAGCATGGCTGAAGCAGAATCCCAAATTCACACTGGTATTCCAGCCGGTTTACAGTCCTTGGGTGAACAAGATTGAAAAGCTATGGCATGCATTGCATGAAACAGTAACTCGTAATCATAAATGCACGGAAATGTGGCAGTTGTTGAGAAGGGTAAAGCGATTCATGGAAACTGCATCACCATTCCCTGGAAATAAACATGGGTTGGCAAAGGTGTAGCATAGTTAGGATCAGTTATTTAGCGCTTTAGTTTTCTAGGGTTAATTTTAATTTCGAGAGTATTGAGCTAGTTCAAAGACATTAACATTTTATTCAACAGGTGAACGTTAAAGATCGATGATTCCGTCAATTTGCTAGTTAACTGAGACTCTTATCCAAATCTCATAGTTCACGTTAATCCAGCACAAAAAAATTCCGTTTGCGCTTAAGGAAAAAATTAATAATCCTCTTAAGGGAAGCTTAAGCTGAGTGTGGTACGTTAAATATGTAGTTCATTTTAAGTTAGTGGTTGGTATCTATCATGAGCATATTTGTCTACTTCTTGTTGTGAAAGGATAGCTAGGCGGTGTGAAGAGTTGGTCCCATCAGGCGAAGTTGTTGGCATGTACTACCTGCTCCAGTTAAAGCTGAATGTTTTTTAACCACTTTAACGCTTTAATTTTCCAAGATAAAGGAGCATTCCTATGACTCATCAATGGAGTTCTAAAAATTTGACGGAGCTGAGACCAGTACTTGGTACTTCTTATTTTTTCTCAACCGGCATTAAACTTTATCTAAGTTCTTCCGGAATAGTCATCGGCTTAAAGGCACTGACGTTCGACCGCCCCGTATTGCCAGATGGCAGGCGCTCAAAGATATGTCCAAAAGGTGTTTACAACAACCGATAGTTTTGCCCGGCCATTTCGCGCCAGTCTGCCGTGCGAAGGGCCTACCAGAGCATCTTCAAGTAACTCCACATGACAGCTGACCGAGAATATGGGCAAACTCCATATATGCAAAACGGCTCTCATAGGCAAGCAAGACCTTTGGTTCCATCACTATCCCTGATCAATTAAAATGCAGTTTCAGCTGTCTGAATTATGATACATTACTGGTTAAAGTAACTTTAGAGTTGGTGAAAGGCAATGAAAATTGGTGAACTGGCGGCGCTGGCCGGATGTGAAACAGAAACCATCCGATTTTATGAAAAGCAGGGATTGTTAGCCGCTCCTGCAAGGACCGCCTCCGGATATCGGACCTATCAGCAGCGCCATCTCGAAGATTTGCAATTTATCCGGCATTGCCGTGCCTTTGATATGAGTCTGTCATTGGTCCGGCAACTCCTGAAGTTTCGTGTAGATCCCAGCCAACCTTGTGGGCAGGTCAATACGCTGATCGATGAGCAATTGGGGCATTTAGACACGCAATTAACCCAACTTCATCAGTTAAAAGCGGATTTACAGGCGTTACGGGAGCTTTGCCAGGATGACCATCAGGCCAAAGACTGTGAGATCCTGAAAAATCTGGTGCATCCATGTACCAGTGATTGTGTACAACATCGGTGAAAAAACTGTTGACCTTAAAGTGGCTTTATAGTTTTTAATAGAGATATCTTGTTCAAAGTGAGGCCACCATGTCAGATTGCCAATGTAAAGCTCAGGTGCAAGTCTCTGAAAATGCTCAGTTGCCTGAGTGTTCTGCATCAGATTTGCACCACAAAACCCGTTACCACATTCGCAAGATGGACTGTCCCTCAGAAGAAAATCTGATCCGGATGGCGCTTGGCGCGTTGCCACAGGTGCAACAGTTACAATTTTTCCTGCAAGACCGGCAGCTTGATGTGGTGCATCAAGGTAGTCCTGACGCCATCACCCAACGCTTGGAAGCATTAAATTTAGGTGCTGCAATACAGAGCTCAGCGCCGTTTCAGGCCGATCCAACAGCGTCAGTTGAAAACAGCAAAGCTGATGCCGACGAACGTAAGCTATTACAGCAATTGTTGACGATTAACGCCGTGATGTTCGTCACAGAACTTATTGTCGGAGTCTGGGCGCAATCCACCGGTCTTATTGCCGACTCGTTAGATATGCTGGCCGATGCCGCCGTCTACAGCGTAGCCTTGCTGGCTGTTGGCCTTAGCGCCGCCAAAAAAGTCAGGGCAGCCCATCTTTCAGGTTGGTTGCAGGCGTTGCTTGCAGCCGGGGTTTTGTTCGAAGTGGCACGGCGGTTTTGGGCTGGCAGTGAACCCATGTCGACGCTGATGATTGTAATGGCGAGTGTGGCACTTATAGCGAACACTTTATGTCTTTATCTCATCTCACAGTCACGCAGTGACGGTGCGCATATGAAAGCGACCAAAATATTTTCGTAACCGTTCACCAGTCCCCTATTGACACATCAAATGTGATCGACAGCACTGGATCCGACTTTTCCTGTTGAGTGATCATTTCCAAGCTTCATGATGTCAGCATGAAAATGAAAAAATCCAAATTCACAGAAGCACCACCGGTAGCGTCTGATATTAAAGAAGCCAACGCACTCATTGAAGAGCTGTGGGAACAACTGCGTTTTTACGAAGATAAACTTAAAACCAACTGCGCCAACTCATCCAAACCGCCATCTTCCGATGGACCAAAAGAGCGAGCGGAGAGAAAAAAGCTCAAAGCTCTGGTGGTCGCAATCCGCGCGGAGCTAAACCGGGTCACTCAGGGCATCAACGACAACTCTCAGAATTAAAAGATACCGATATCGTTGTTGACTGTTTTCCTGATTTAACCTGCCCATGTTGCGGGGGCGCTGAAGTCACCGTTCATGACAAACCATTTTATCGTCATCAGGTTCATGAAATACCCAAACCCACGGTAGATATTACCGAGTACAGGCTGTATTCGGGCCAGTGCCAACACTGTAATGAACTTGTCAGAGCGGAGAAACCTGACAACATTCCACAAGGGATCATGGGACCGAATCTTCTCAGCTATGTTGCGGTATTGGCGGGCCAGTACCATTTAAGTATTCGCAAAACCCGTTCGCTTCTGAAAGAGCAATTTGGTACAACTTTCTCTATCGGAGCCATCAGCGAGGCTCAAACTAAAGTCGCTTCGATGTTAACGCCATTGCACCATGCGATCCGGGACAGTATCCAAACCGCATCTCTGGTTCATGTTGATGAAACCTCTCATCCCCGCAACGATGAAGAGAGTTTACGATGGTGCTGGCTGGTAGCCAGTGAAGATCTGGTTTATGAAAAAATCTTATTTTCACGCTCCATGCATTCAGCTAAAACGGTTCTCGGAGAAAATTATTCCGGCTTCGTTGTGAGTGATCAATGCCCAAGCTACAACTGGATAAGCCCAGAAAAACATCAACTATGTTGGTCGCATGTAAAACGTAATCTGCAGCAAATCGCGGACTACAGTGGAGGTGGTTATACCGCTTATGTCGGTCGTCGCCTGACTCTGATGGCGAATATGGTTTTTCATATCCGCCATCGCCTTGAAAGAAATGAAATCACGCAAACTCAGTACGACCGCAGAATGCAACGACTTCAAAAATCACTCGACTACTGGCTTGAAAAGGGGGGTTCTCTAATCGTCCAACGATATAAAGGACGATGTGAAAAACTACAACGCCACCGCGAAAGCTTATGGCTATTCCTAAGTGATCAATCTATACCGCTGACTAATAATGAAGCGGAAAGGCGTATCCGAGGCTTTGTTATCCAACGAAAAATCAGCTACGGCACAACCTCTGATGCAGGAGATAAGTTCAGAGATCGTCTTCACTCGCTGGTTGAAACCTGTAAGAAACGTGGCATGTCAACCTATGCGGTGCTAACTGAGATCGTACAGGCCGTCACAGCACGCGAACCCTATCCAAACGTATTTAATCTGTAATCGTTAAATCAAGTACCTACTGGTGAACGGTTACCACTGTTTTATAGCTGCGTCTTGCTCCGCCATAGTTACAACACTTTATTCCCTCCGGAAAATCTGGGGATGAGGCGGATATAAATCAGTTCACTGACCAGCTCCACCAGGGTTTGAGAAATGATCACTGCCGGCAGCACAGGGATAGCGCCAGGGACAGCCAACGCCAGTGGCAGGATCACCAGTGAATTACGTGTACCCGCGCTAAAAGCGACAGCTCTGGACGCTGGAATATCAAGCTGAAACGCACGTGAAACCGCCCAACCTATCAGGGGCGCTGTGGCTGCAAAAGCAATAAAGACCGGGACTACTTGCAATGTAGTGTCAATTGTCGTTTCAAGTTGAGGGATAAAAGCTGCGATCACAACAAAGAGTACCAATGCTGTAGCTGGCACTGGCCATAATCCAAGTACAGCGGAAACTCGTTCGCCGCTTGTATGACGGCACGCCCAGTATTGAACCACTGCGGCTAACAAGAACGGGATGGCTATCAGCCATATGAACGCGTCAATAAACGGAGCGGCTTGCATCAGCTCTGCGGCCGCCTCACCGAGAAACAATCCAAGATAGGCGGGTAACAACAGCATTTGAATGACCAGTAATGCTGGCGTTGCCGCCAACAATAACCGGGCATCAGCACGCCCTAAATGTGAGAAAGTAACGACGTAATCAATACATGGCGTCAATAATACAAACAAAACACCCAGCCTGATCAACGGCTCGTCAGGTAACCACGGCACTAAACAGGCCACGAGCACCGGAACTATCAGAAAATTGGTGACGAGCAACGCACTCAGAAACCGCACATGTGTAAATGCACGTCTTAGATCAGATAGCGGCACTTGCAGGAAGGTCACGAATAGCATCAAAGCCAGTGCCGGATTAATCGCCTGCTCCAGTACCGCACACACATTCAGGCACTCTTTCGCAACGCAGCTTTTAAAAGCGGGAACAGACATTCGTACAGTTCAAGAGCTGTTAGGGCATACGGATTTGAAGACAACTCAAATATATACACATGTCATCGGTCAACATTCATCAGGGACAATTAGCCCTATAGACCGATAATTTCGTTTTAAATAAACCGGGCTTCATGTCCGGTTTTGCGGTAAAAGCGGTCATTCGCATGCGGATTGTGTTGAAGTGCTGAATCTCTGCTTTTCGCTCAAAGCGGTCCAATCATAAATTTGGCTCGTTAAATTTAGCTGTTGTTACTGTTACTGGTCACAACAGCTAGTCAGAAACACATACGATTCATTCATCTATCTGGCCAATCGCTCTTACCGGGATCATTAGCATGTTAGCTCTATGAAATTTTCTGGAGCTGACAATGAGAACCCCCTTGTTCCCTTGGTTCATCCTATGGGTGACCATCCCAATCATTATTTTCTTTCTATTCATCCTGCCCGCCCATGCTAGTGATGGGCAATTCTATCAGCGTGGTCAGGAAGGCTGGTTTTGGTATCAGGTTATTCCTGAACCTGAGCAGCCTGATGAGCTGATAGAGCCGAAAGCTGGTTTCGTGGAGTCCAGTCAGAGCGAACTAAAGCCTTTTAGTGCCGCATGGTTCCGAGAGCACATGCAGTCGTTCATGGACAAGGCAATTGATGAGCCGACGAATGAGAATGTCAGAGCCTATCTGTATCTCCAGCGAGTCATGATGGATAAGGGCTCACAGTTTGCTGATGTTAGTCAGCAGGTTGTCATGGGCGATCCTGTTTTGGATGAAATCAGTCGTAGACCCTTGGCGACCTATGCTGCCAATCGGATGGATCGAGAAGCTGGCGCTCAACGGGATGTTGCTTTAGGTGAAGTAGCAAAACGGGCTGGCTTGTTCTTCTTCTATCGTTCGGATTGCCCTTATTGCCATGCTCAAGCGCCTATCATCGAATCCATGGCTTTGAACTACGGTTTTGAGGTGTTTGCTATTGCTGTCGATGGCTTGCCTTTACCAAGTGGAGAATTTCCAAATTACAAAGTCGATTCAGGACAAGCTCAATCCTTGTCCGTTACGACTGTTCCTGCGGTTTTCTTAGTTGACCCGCCTAATGTCATCACTCCGATTGGCCAGGGCGCAATGAGCCTTGATGAGCTCAATAATCGAATCATTCTTGCAGCCCATCAAGCCGGTTGGATTGACGATCAAACTTACTATGCCACCAGACCTGTTCAGCCCGGCGTTTCACTCGCGATGTCAGCCCAAGAGCTTAACGAAAAAATATTACAGGACCCTGAGTTCCTTGTTCGCTATCTGCGTGCACAAGGAGGGTTATAACGATGAAAAAAGTATTCCAAGTATCGCTAATCGCCTGTGCGATTGGTTTTTCATCTATGAGCCAAGCAAGCTTGCAACAGGAGATGAATCAGTTGTTTGGTTCAATGACCAACACCACTGCGCCTGGTGTATTCGAGAGTCAGCGGCGTGGCGTTATATCTGGTGGAAGTGTTGTTGTTCGTAACAGGATCATGAACGAAAACCTCGTCTCTATGGTGCCTCCGTCATTCCAAGCTGGTTGTGGCGGCATTGATATGTTCGCTGGAAGTTTGTCATTTGTTAACGCGGATCAGTTTGTTCAATTACTTCGCTCTGTAGCGGCAAATGCCAAGGGGTACGCATTCCAATTGGCGCTCAGTGCTATGTGTGAGAAATGCTCCCAGCACATGGAGACACTGCAAAAGAAAATCCAGCAGTTGAACGAATATTTTGGCAATTCCTGTCAAATGGCTCAGGGAGTCGTGAACGATACTCTGGCTGCTTTTGGTAAGAAGGGGCAAACAGAAGCCAGCATGTTGAGCTCTCTCAAAGGGGCTGGAGACGTTTTTACCAGTTGGAGTGAGTCCAACGGTAAGAACCCTTATGAGAATGCTTCAAGTGTCGCGGCATCTGATGTGAACAAAACGATTAAAGGTAACTTGGTCTGGCGAGCACTGAAACGTCACTCGGCATCAAGCTGGTTTGCATCGGGGGATGATCGTTTTCTTGAAGCGGTTATGTCGGTGACTGGCTCGATCATCGTTGGTGATTTAGCGAATGCGGCTGATGGTCAAGGTAAAGCCCCAAAACTGACCAGACTGAATGGCAATAAAGTGACTATTGAGCATCTAATTCATGGCGGTAACGTCGCTATGTACCGATGTGACACAGTGACACAAGACGGCTGTCTAAATCCGACAATCGCTAACGTGACCCTAACCGGGTTATCAACTCAGGTCGAAAATTTACTTCTTGGTACAGGTTCTAGTAACGGCATTATATTTAAGTTTGCTCGGAATACTGGGGCAGCTAGCACCACCGAAAAGGCTTTTATGACCTCGGCTCCTGCAAGCATTGGCGGCATGATTCGAACACTTTCAGCATTAAATGAAGGGGCTGCTAGGTCGTTTGCTTCAAGAGCTGCGCCATTTATTGCTGTTGAGATGGCCCGGGCATTGGTTGAAGACATGCTCAACGCAGCTAGAAGCACATCTGGTGTGGAAGATCATGCCTATGCGAAGTTGTTAACCGAAGACCTTGAACGTGCACGTCGCCAAATCAATGAGGAGTACGCTGCGTTGCAGCGAAGATACGGCTCAGAGCAAGAATTGCTGGCGCATTTTAACCAGGTGATTCAGACCATTCGCAAACAGCGTTATTACACCGTTAAATCTACGGCGCTGGGGGAATAGGTCATGTGGGAAATCTATTCCATCGGGGATTCGGCTTTTTTAGAGCAGGTCCTGAACGCTGTCGCGATGATCACTGGTACAGGCGATTTTACTTCAATGGTTCGCATTGGCTTGCTCATTGGGGTATTGATGGTCTCTGTTCAGGCCTTAATGCAAGGTGGTCGTGGGATTAACTTTCAACACGTCTTAGTCTCATGGCTAGTCTTTGCAACCATGTTTGGACCCAGTACCCGAGTGAGCATTGAGGATGCGTACACGGGACAAGTTCGAGTGGTTGATAATGTGCCCATCGGTGTTGCTGCCGCAGGCAGTACGATTTCGACTGTTGGCTTTCAAATCACGCGATTGTTTGAAACGGCGTTCTCAACTCCCGCCATGACGGAATACGGCTTTGCATCCAGTTTACAGTCACTGATTAAAGTGAGAAAACAGGTGATGGATCGCTCTGGGTTGGGTGATGCAAATCGTGTCGGTGGCTCAGATATCGAACAATCGTGGTTTAACTACATCAAAGAATGCACCTTGATTGGCATCGACATAGGCCAAAAGAACCTAGATCAGGTGCTAAGTGATCCTAACCCGATGACTGCGATTAGGTTTGATTCGCGCATTTATGGCACGCGCATCATGCTAAGTGGTAGCAGTAGTGATTTGGACTGCACCGATGCCTATAGCCAGCTGAAACTCATGACAGAATCAACCTTCATTCCAAGGCTTAAACAGGTTTTGTCAGCCTCATTGGGGACTTCGTCAGCAACGGATACTGATGACGTGATCCGAAATGCACTGAATAACCTTGGTTTGGCTTCGGTTAACACCCAAGAGTACATGACCGCGTCAGTGCTTTTGCCTATTTATGAACAAAGCGTGACGGGCAAGTATATGGATGATCAAGCTTTCACCGCAGCCGTTATGGTTAACCAAGCAATTGAGCAGCGCAATACGCAATGGGCGGCGGAGCAGACCCTGTTCCAAAGCATTGTTCGTCCGATGATGACGTTTTTTGAGGGTTTCATTTACGCCATCACCCCATTGATGGCCTTTGTGATAGCCCTTGGCCAAATCGGGATGCGAATGGCCGGGAAGTACTTGTTAATCCTGCTTTGGATTCAACTTTGGATGCCTGTCATGGCCATCATTAACCTGTATATTCATTTAACCGTTGCAGGGAAAATGTCGGCTCTTGATGCCTTTGCAGGTACAGAAGTGCCATCTTTTGCTGGGATGATGCAGATGGATTCAGTGCTGCAAACCTGGATAGCTACTGGCGGCATGTTGGCGTCGAGTGTTCCGGCAATTTCGCTCATGCTCGTGTATGGCTCAGCAATAACCGCAACCCACTTGGCTGGACGTCTTCAAAACGGCGATGCCATTGATGAAAAGCTGGCTAGTCCAGATGTCTCAAAAAATGCCCCGGTGATGCAATCACAGTCAATGTTCCAAAATTCAGCCCTCACTGGTTCTGCAATGACCGGTGCGTCAAACTTACTAAGCAGTTTCTCTGTCGGAAACGCAGTGGGTTCAATGGTCGGCTCTGCAAAAGATTCCATGACTCAGGCAACTCAAGCCTTTAGTCGTCAGGTTGGCAATACCATGAGTCGAACTTTTGGTGAAAAGCTAAGTTACGACAACCTTTCTTCGGTTGGACGTCAGATCGGTTCTTCTAATTCCGCATCTAGCGCCGTTGTTAATCAGGTTACTGATGACCTGCAAACACGGTATGGTTTCGGAGACGATAAAAAAGACGCTGTACGTGGCTTGGTATCTGGCGTGTTATCGGGAGGCCTAAGGGTCGGTGGCGATGGAACTATTACAAATACCGGTGATAAAGAAGTAGCAGACAAAGGGTTCTTGGGAAGATTACTTGGTACAGGGGGGAATGACTCCCCACAAGGTAGCTTGCCTGGAGTCGATAAGCCTGAATCCTCAAGAGTGCCAAAAATATCACGGTTACGAGCTGGGTTGGATCTAGGTGGTAACTTTAGTGGCCAAGTTGAGTCATCAGAAGGCAGTTCTCGATCTACGACCGCAAATACGCTCACTGGGGAGATGCAAAGCTTGGCATCAAGTGATTCACGACGTGCTGAGTATCGCGATGCAATGGTTAAGGACCTTTCAGATTCAAGACGTTCTGGCGTTGAGATGTCCTTGTCTAACCAAGACTATCAGTCTCTTCAGAGTTCAGCACAAGACGTTGTCACGGCATCAAACCGCTTTAGTGAGCTTGATCAGGCCAGCTACAGTCTATCAGGACAAAGAAATACTGATGGTGCGACGTTAACCCGATTAGCGGCGGATAATCCTGAAGTCATGGATTATTTAGGTCGCTATATGAACCAGCATGTTGAAGCCGGTAACCGATTACGTGAAAACCTTCCAATGTATCAGCGCTTGTTACCTGATGATAATCAGGCGTATGTGGCCGCAGCTATGGAGTCTTTAACCTATAGCAATTCTTCAACGCCCGCTGAACGGGACAATGATTATCAAGCAGCAATGACTGTTATGGCCATGGCTACCGGAGCCGATTTACGATCAATTCAGCCGCGCTCAAATGAAGGCTTGTCATCAACTGCACCTACTTTTGGTGGTACTCAAAGCCAAGTTGAATCGGGTGTATTGGGCGGCTACGAGGATGCAGCAACAGTTCAAACTCAGTTCAACGCAGCTCAATCGGCTTACCAAACCAATCTGTCTGGTATAGATGGACAGTTGAATGCGCATCAGCAGCAAGCTCAGCAGGCCGTAGCTACTGACACAAGTACCTATCAATCTGGACTAAACAGTGAAGCTGGATCTCAGTGGCGATCACGCATTATGGCTGATGATAGCGGAGTTTCTGGTGCTGAAATGTTCTTCAACAGCGCCAGTGCTATTGGTGATTTCAGTGGCAAGCATACTGATGCAGCACTGCATACCTTGAATCACTTTGGCGAAGACTATGAGAGTTACAAAGAACAAGCGCTTGAAGATCCTGGCTCACGAGGTTTCTTGCACAACGCTACGGTGGCCAGCAAATCAACCTGGGATGGCTTAAAAGCCGCCGTTGATGCAGGAACCTCTTTGGAAAACCCATTGACGGCGTTTAATGATGCATACAGTGGATCGAGTTCGCAGTATGCTTCCGAAGTAAACTGGGGCACTAAGTCTGAAGCCATGTTGGCGGGGGCATTCGGTGCGGCAGTTAACAATCGATATGGTGAGTTCCTAGAGCAGTATGCTGATGATTTTAAAAAGGAAGCATACAGCGAAGGGCAGAGAATGGGATTGACCCCGATTCAAAGTCAAGTGTTCGCTCAAGCTTTCAATGAAGGTTTGGCGGGGCGCGTATTCAACTCTGAAGACTCATCGAGTTGGTCGCCTGAAATGCTTGGCCTAAGGGAGCAAATGCTAAATGAGTATCGTCAAAAGGATGAGAGTGGCGCTTACATCCCTGACAGTGTGTCTGAAGAAGATAAAGCATTTGTGGATAAGCAGATAGCGGTGATCTCAAATGCATCCCTTGCGGGAGATTATGCTCAGAACAACTTGATCGATATTAGGGCATATAACCAGGCATCAGGAAATAAATAAAACAAGGAGTAGAAGCTCAAGGCTAACGAAGTTTTATGGCTTAATTACGTAGATAGGGATATATTTCTCCGTACTTAGATACGGAGAAATATAACACATGTACACAATTGGAAAATTAGCCGAACAAGCTAGTATCAATGTTGAGACTGTTCGTTATTACGAACGACGTGGTCTTATAGAAAAACCTGAAAAACCGCATCTAGGCTACCGACTTTATCCTTTGGCAACATTAAACCGAATAAAATTCATTAAACGTTCCCAAGATCTTGGGTTCACTTTGGAAGAAATCTCCAATTTACTCAGCCTTAATGACACTCCCTGTATAGAAGTGCAAGAAATGACTTTACACAAGCTTGCAAGTGTGAAAGTCAAAATAGCAGGTCTTCGCCGCTTAGAAACCGTTCTCACAGAATTATTGAATGAGTGTAATTCTAATACTAACCAATCCCACTGTCCCATTATTGATTCCCTACTTCCTGAAGATTAATAATGATTCAAATTTTATCTTGACTCCGTAGTTGGGTACGGGGTTTAAACTTGTTTTACTAAAGTACGATAAGTAGAGTGAGTTATGTCAAAAAGTAATCCCAACTTTCCAATCATCGGCGGTGTTATTGCCGCTATTGGCGCTGGTCTTTGCTGCGCTGGTCCTTTCGTCTTGTTGCTGCTAGGCGTGAGTGGCTCCTGGATTGGTAATTTAACCTTGTTAGAACCTTATCGTCCCATTTTTATCCTGCTGGTTTTAGCCTTATTTGGCTTCGCAGGCTGGAAGGTCTATCGCCCCGTCGAGGACTGTGAGCCAGGCACCGCCTGTGTAGTTCCTCAAGTGCGAAAACGTCGGCAGGTGATCTTTTGGTTAACGGCACTGACTGCGTTGGTTTTAGTCACCAGTAATTATTGGATTGTCTGGTTCGCCTGATGACGATTTCTAACCTTTTATTTTGATTAAATCTTTATGGCTTGCTCTTGGAGAAAATTATGAAAACACTCGCCCTAATGTCCCTGTTCGTACTGACCAGCCTGAACGCTTTAGCTGCCCCGAAAACAGTTACTTTGGAAGTCCCAACCATGAACTGTGTGACCTGTCCCTTTACCGTGGAAAAAGCCTTACAAAAAGTCGATGGCGTCAGTAAAGCCGAAGTGACCTTTAAGACCAAACTGGCGGTGGTCACCTTCGACGACGAAAAAACCACGGTAAAAGCACTGACCGAAGCCACCACTAACGCGGGTTATCCGTCAACGCTCAAGGAGTAAAGCATAGAAATGCTAATACGGTTACTGACCCGGTTCGGCGATAAGATTAGCTCATTGGGCGCGCTGGTTTCTGCTATGGGATGCGCCATGTGTTTCCCGGCCATTGCCAGTCTGGGCGCTGCGGTAGGACTGGGTTTTCTCAGCCAATGGGAAGGTCTGCTTGTTAGCACGCTATTACCCCTGTTTGCCTGGATTGCCTTGGTACTCAACGGACTTGGCTGGTTCAGCTACCGGCAATGGCACCGTAGTGCGCTGGGTGTGGCCGGCCCCATTTTATTGCTGTTATCGCTCTATCCGTTTTTCCAGTACGGCTGGAGCAGCTATGTCACCTATTCAGCATTAGGCCTGATGGTTGCCGTATCGCTTTGGGATATTTTTTCACCGGCGAATAAACGCTGTGATGATGACAGCTGTGCTGTTTAACACGACGCAATGCCTGACTACTATTTGAGGAAAACGAATGATCTTACTATCGATAGAAGGGATGACCTGTCCAAGTTGCGTCGCCCACGTTAAAGAAGCACTCGATGCGATCGAAGGCGTTAATAAGGTTGAAATATCTTATGAAAACGCCAGAGCAACGATCACCACGAACGGTGGGGTCAGCGTAACCGTTCTCATTGGAGCAATAGAAGCTCTCGGTTATATCGCAAAAGAATCCACTGGCACTGCAAAAGAAATTACTTCACCGAACGACTGCTGTGACAACGAAAATGCAAGCAACACTGAAAGCAACCAAACTCAACACGTGGCGATTATCGGTACGGGTTCCGGCGCTTTTGCCTGCGCTATTAAAGCCGCTGAAGGTGGTGCCAAGGTCACTCTTATTGAGGGAGCCGATGTGATTGGCGGCTGTTGCGTGAATGTCGGCTGCGTACCCTCAAAAATTCTAATCCGCGCCGCTCAATTGGCTCAGCAGCAACGCAATAATCCCTTTACCGGACTGGAAAATCATGCGCCCCAATTGAGTCGAGCCTTGTTGACTCAGCAGCAGACCGCTCGGGTCGAAGAGCTGCGCGCGGCAAAGTACCAGAATATTCTGGAGACAAATCCTGCGCTTAGTTTACTTAAAGGTTGGGCGCAATTTAAAAATGCCAACACCCTGATAGTCAGAAAAAATGATGGAACCGAGCAGGCAGTTCACGCCGATAAAATCCTGATCGCTACCGGCTCCACGCCAACCATTCCTCCTATTGATGGTTTAACTGAAACACCTTATTGGACCTCTACCGAAGCGCTGTTTGCTCAGGAATTGCCGCAGCACCTGGTCGTGATTGGTTCGTCGGTTGTAGCGCTGGAAATTGCCCAGGCTTATCGCCGTTTAGGCAGTGAAGTCACCATATTAGCAAGACATACATTGCTTTATCGGGAAGATCCCTTGCTCGGTGAAAAACTCACCGGATGTTTTGAAAAAGAAGGCATTCGAGTATTAAACAGTACGCAAGCTACCAAGGTGACCCACGATGGAAGCCAATTTACATTGGAAACTAACGCGGGCGATCTACGCTGCGATCGTTTGCTGGTAAGCACCGGGCGACACGCCAATACTTGCCAACTCAATCTGGGCGCGGTGGGTGTTACGACCAACAAAAAGGGCGAAATCGTTGTTAACGAACGCATGGAAACCAATGTTCCCGGTATTTACGCCGCCGGAGACTGCTGCAACATGCCGCAATTCGTCTATGTCGCCGCGGCCGCCGGTAGCCGTTCCGGCATCAACATGACGGGCGGATACGCCAAACTGGATCTATCCACCATGCCAGCAGTGATTTTTACCGATCCCCAGGTGGCAACTGTTGGGCTCACGGAAGAGCAAGCCAACGCACAAGACATTGAAACCGACAGTCGTGTATTGGAGATGGAGAACGTGCCGCGCGCACTGGCGAATTTCGAGACCGATGGTTTTATCAAATTGGTGACGGAAAAAGCCACTGGCCGCCTGATCGGGGCGCAGATTCTGGCGCATGAAGGTGGAGAACTGATCCAGAGTGCGGCGCTGGCGATCCGCAACCGTATGACGGTGACGGAATTAGCCGACCAGCTTTTCCCTTACCTGACTATGGTGGAGGGTTTGAAGCTCTGCGCCCAAACCTTTAACAAGGATGTCAAAGAACTGTCCTGTTGTGCTGGGTAACGAACTTGAGTTGATCCGTATTCATTGATGGAAATGGCATTTTTCATTCGTAGTACGAAAGTGCCAATCAATTTTTTGAGTATAAGTAAAAAAGCAGTCAATTTACTATGACCTTGTTTTTTTAGGGAGGATAGATGAGCGACCATCTGCAAATTCGTTTACCCAGTACCAATATTTTTTTTCGCTCAGGCTTAGTTCTCGACCGGTATCTTTCAGTTGTCTTTGAAATAAATGGATTAGTCCGCTTAAGCCTAAGAAGGCTAAACCGACACATAAAATTGTCCAACTCGCTTGCCAATATGCGATTGCTACAAGCATAGTGATGATGGCTATAAGTCCGATGGGATTACAGGTCGCTTTGAATCCCAAGTAGCTGAAAAAAACGACGGTGCAAATCAGAAATGGCAAAGCCGCTAACTTGGCAGATGCCGTTAATATTTCTGAGGGAAAAAAATGAGCCGCAGCCAAAGTCGCCAGAAAAAGCCCCAGTGATATAAACCAGCAGCGTGCTGGTAAAGATTTAAGTAATTTTATCATCTTAGTACTCTCAAAGTGCACGGGCGGTGCACAATCAAATCATGCATCAGCATGTTAGTTCTCAAAAAGTGCTCTAGTGGTTTGCTCGGCCATAATCTCACACACAGGACATTTAAGCTGAATGCGCTGTTGAGATACCGTCAAATACAGACTGCCGCATCGACACCGGTGTAAGGATGCAAGCTGTGATCTTAAATCACGAGCTAGAACCCAACCTTCATTGATGGTCAGTTTTTTCCAGGGGATCTCAGCTGGAAGATCTGCCTCTTCTCTTGCAACCAAGTACGCATCGTAAGCCTTCATCAAAGCATCGATATTTAATTTCTTGTAGACATTATCACCACCAATATTGACATAAAGCGCCATCAGCAGGGAGCCTTCAACTAGGGCTCTTCTGCTTTTAACGATGGCATCAGATTCTGGCAATTGACCAGGACAAGGTGACTTGCCAGTCACTTCTTTGTGCAGCCTTCTGATAATGTGGATTGGCAAACCTGTATCGAGCGCGATAATGGTCGTTCGAAATCCGTACTTAATAAGCAGCGAGGCTCGGGTAAACAGCTCACTTTTGGACAGGTTATCAATCATGCATCCCCCTTGTTGTTTAGGGTTGATAATAAATAAGCGATTCTTGGGATACCTGTACCTTTGCTCTTCACCATCTCAATCAGTTGGCTTTGGTTACCCCTTGGTTGAAACAGCATGAATGATGAGGTCGCCACTCGTTGCAGGTCGTCAACACCGGCATTAATCAGTGCATCCACCACGTCGCGTGTAAGTCCAAAGCGCAAGACCGCCTCTTGCGGATCAATGCGCGCCAATTCACGTGCTGCGTGTAGGTACGCCAAATTTAATTGATAGAAGTCTTGTTGATTGGTTGTCATTGACGGACCTCCAGTTCATGTAAAATATTGCGATAGATAGAAAGCACTCTTTGCCCATACCAGCGTGCACGCTCTTCGTTCCAACTGTGATAGCGGCCTATGCCAAGCTCTAAATCGTTTGGTGAAGACTTGATTGCTTCGGCCAAAATACTGGAGCCGACGGTAAGGTTGGTGATGGGGTCTAGCAGTTCCGCTGCTGAGCTCACCCGATGCCCATGCCAATGCAAATTGATTTGCATTAGGCCAATATCGAGCTGGTATTTTTCACTCTCTTGCAGTGCTTGGTTTAACAGTTGCTCCGCTTCTGTCTTAGATTTGGCGTAGGTTGCATTTGAACCATTGCGAATTGCGTATGGCCATGGACTGGTCATGTTGAGACCTCGATTTGAGGCCGACTCAGCCAAGGCAACGGCGTAGAGCATGACAGGATCAATACCAACGCTTTGTGCTGCTTTTTCCCACTGATAGCCCGGAAACGCATAGACTGAAGTGCTTGCGGACATGGCTATCACTAGGGCAATGGTTTTTGCTTTAATCGTTTTCATTTTTGTCCTCTAATTCATTTCCGAGAAGCGCCTGAATGGCTTTCGGGCTTATTCTTTTTAAAGGCACTGCGCTAAAGTCAGCGATGCCTCTCGTATAAACTTGTGCCGCTTTTGACCAGTCGCCTACGGCAACAGGCGCTTGCATATCAAATCCTTTTTGCTGGTTCTGATGGTCTGCAATACCCTGTAATAGCCTTGGGTATTCACCCACTTCGTCCCGTAGCAAGTAAGCCTGGTAGCGTGTTAAAAACTCTTTTTGCTTAAAGGGGTATTCCCTGTCATCAACATTGCAGAGTTCAACCCATCCACCCATGTCTGAAATCACGCGGTGGATAAGCGCATCGTCAAACATCACGGATGTCCAAGCGCCAACCTGACGAACAGCCTTGTCAACTTTGTTCCAAGCAACCATGGCTCTTGAACCTGAGTTGCCGTCGATATGCTTGATGACGTCAGCGGGCTTTGGAAAAAATTGCCCAGTATCCGGTGATTGAATATGCCGAGTCAGACCGATTCGCACTTCTTCAATGCTATAAGCACGAAGGGCTTCAAATGCGATGGATAGCAATTGTGGTGATACGCTTTTGCCATACATGGCCCAAGCTGCTCCCCAAACTTCAGCAAACTCGCGTTTATCAACCTCCTGCACTTGAACGAACCTCCCGAATACCTGGTCCGGCCCAGCTTTCAGCAATGCGGCGATTGCTTTCTTCAATATTCAATTGGTGATTGCTGCCCTTTAGGCTCGTCGATGATTGCTGTACTTCATCAATGCGAACGTACTCGTCTTCCCATTGCCGGTTTAAAAGCCAGTTATGTGGCATAGGGGTCTTAGTCCGATCTTGATACTGTAATCGGTTGTCTCGTTGCTCTTTCCAGCGTGTTAGCACTTCCAAGGCGAGTTCATGGTCTTCATTGAGGCCCATGCGTAGCCATTCTTCTTTGGCTTTCGCTTTTTTTTCTTTGCGTATTTGTACATCCCAGAAGTCTTCAAACTGTATGTGGTCAACAGTTTTAACTGTTGCTTTATTGCTTCTCTCAGAGTCATCCGACCGTTGAGAGTCCCTTACCGGGTTGCCATCAGGCATAAACAATGATGAAAATTCTTCTGGTAGCCGAGCTTGAAAAGCGGCAAGAGATTTCAAAAGCGATGCCATACCAATGAAGTCGGCAGGTACATCTTTAAGCAACCGAAAGGCTGCCTTACCTTGGTTTGGGTTTTCGATTGGGTTGTGCTTCAGAAAGCTTCGAATCAAAGTCCAACCAGATTCCTCGCAACGAATCAGGAACTGATCTTGTTCTAACTCACTTAACGCCTTGGCAACCTGTTGCTCATCCCAGTTCAAGTCAGAAGCAACGTAACCAATCGGCAGTCGAAAGCAGCCAAGCAAATTACAATGCGGGCATGTAAGCAAGTACAGTCCTAGCAACTTCGCTGAGTCACTCCAGGACAAAACATTTTGCTTTAGCCAAAAGCGGGTATAGACCTTGCCATAATCACGCATGGAGGTACTCGCTTTTGTGTTTACGTAAAATGCTGACCATTACTTGCCCTTAATCCTACTGGTTACTGGCTTTCAGCTCGCTTGGGCATTCGGGGTAGATGTCCGGTCTTAACTGGGATCGGGTTACCTGTCCTTGCGTAGCTTGTTCGATGGGTAAAACGAATTCAGCGGGAACACGCCCTGATTTATTCAACCAAAACCAGACGTTTTGCTGTTTTGAGTTGATGGCTCGTGCTAATGCTGATTGCCCGCCGACCAAGTCAATGGCACGGCGGAGATGTTTTTGTGTCGTGTTGAACACTTCCATACCGTCTCCTGTTACAATAATAACTGTTACAAGATTGAATGTTACAGTTTAAACTGTAGATAAGTCAACAGTTAAAATTGTTGAAAGGCTACAGTTTTATTTGTAGAATACGGGCTTATGAAAACTTTATCCGAACGACTAAACCATGCCTTGCAGCTTACTGGGGTGACTCAGTCTGAGTTGGCTCGACGCATTGGTATCAAACAGCAGTCGATCAGCCAGATTTGCTCTGGTAAATCGGCTAGGTCTCGTTACACCATGCAGATCGCGGAGGCGCTTCGCGTGAATGCTCATTGGCTCGCCACAGGTGATGGCGAGATTGGCTTGGGGGTCGGTAATGTAGAAGTTGGGCCTGACATTAAGGGAAGAATTCCTCTCATTAACTGGGTTCAGGCCGGTGATTGGACTGAAATAGCGGAGGGATTTGCCCATGAAGATGCTGAGGAGTGGCGTGACGTCACTGGGAAAGCACATGAGGGTTGTTTCGCACTTCGCGTAAAAGGCGACAGTATGGAAAATCCAAGCGGAAAAAAATCCATACCTGAGGGAGCAGTGATCGTTGTTGATCCTGAGTTACCTTATTCATCAGGTTCATTGGTTGTTGCGCGTTTGGATGATTCGAAAGAAGCAACCTTTAAGCAGTTGGTTATTGATGGTGAACAGCAGTACCTAAAACCTTTGAACCCGCAATACCCTGCAATACCGATCAACGGCAACTGCACCATCATTGGTGTAGTACGACAAGCTATCATCGATTTTTGGTAGCGAAGGAATTTGTGGTTTAGCCACAGTTGTTCATGAGCTGAAGAAGCAACGATTGCAAACAGCTACAACTGAGCATTGGCGCACGCTGAGAGTAAATGGTAACCGATTAGATAACCATTGATTGTTTATAAAGTCAAGATCAGCGAAAATAGCGGCCAATTACGATTAACACGACGGATTTGACAAGCGAAGAACTGAAAAGAGAGTACTTCCAAAAGTGTGTACAAATCCGTGTACAAACTAAAAGAATTTATACATGGCAAACCAAGATTTTCTTAATGAAATCAATAAGCGAAGGACCTTTGCTATCATCTCCCACCCGGATGCGGGTAAAACCACCATTACCGAAAAGCTGCTGCTGATCGGTCAGCTGATTCAGGTGGCTGGTACAGTCAAGGGGCGTGGCAGCGACCGGCATGCGACATCCGACTGGATGACCATGGAGCAGGAGCGTGGTATTTCCATTACCTCCTCGGTGATGCAGTTCCCCTTTAACGGACGCACCGTCAACCTGCTGGATACCCCGGGGCACGAAGACTTTTCCGAAGATACCTACCGTACTCTGACCGCCGTGGATTCGGCGCTGATGGTTGTAGATGGTGCCAAAGGGGTTGAAGAACGCACCATCAAATTGATGGATGTGTGTCGTTTGCGGGATACGCCAATCTTCTCCTTTATTAATAAAATGGACCGGGATATACGCGATCCGATTGAGCTGCTGGACGAGATCGAAGCGGTACTGAAAATAGAAGCGGCTCCGATCAACTGGCCTATCGGCTCAGGAAAGTGGTTTAAAGGGGTGTACAACCTTTACACCGATACCCTGCATGTCTTCACTCCGGGCATGGGGCATACGCTTGCGGAAGAAAAGCTTATTCAGGGGCTGGATAATGACGAAGCGCGTGCCTTGCTGGAGGATGACTACGAGGCCTATGTCGATGAGATTGAGCTGGTAAAAGGTGCGACTCATGTCTGGGATCAGCAGGCTTACCTGGACGGGCGGCTGACACCGGTGTTTTTCGGTACGGCTTTAGGGAACTTTGGGGTGCGCGAAATGCTGACAGATTTCGTGGAGTGGGCGCCGGCGCCACCGCCGCGGCCAACTGAATCACGTGCTGTAGCAGCAGATGAAGATGCCTTTAGTGGTTTTATCTTCAAGATCCAGGCGAATATGGATCCCCGTCACCGTGACCGTATTGCCTTTATGCGCATCTGCTCAGGAAGTTATACCCGCGGCATGAAAATGCGCCATGTGCGCATTGGTAAGGATGTGCGTATAGCTGACGCAGTCACCTTTATTGCCGGTGACCGTGAAAATGTCGAGGAAGCCTGGTCGGGTGATATTATCGGTTTGCACAACCATGGCACGATACAGATAGGCGATACCTTTACTGACGGTGAGTCACTTAAATTTACCGGTATACCGCACTTTGCACCGGAAATGTTTCGCCGCGTCAGGCCGAAAGATCCATTAAGAATGAAACAGCTACAAAAAGGCCTGCAGCAACTCTCTGAAGAGGGGGCGGTGCAGCTGTTCATGCCGTTAAAAAATAACGACCTGATCCTGGGTGCAGTGGGGCAGTTGCAGTTTGAGGTGGTGGTCTACCGCCTTAGAGATGAGTATAAGGTGGAGTGCCTATACGAACCCATCACTGTGCAGACGGCACGCTGGGTTGAGTGTGATGATGCTAAAATGCTGGACGAATTCCGTCGTAAAGGGCACGACAACCTGGCGCTGGATGGCTCAGGCCTGCTGACCTATCTGGCACCGACACGAGTGAATCTGTCACTGACTGAAGAGCGCTGGCCGGATGTGCGCTTCAGAGCAACCCGGGAACATTAATGCCGCTGTTTGATAGCCACTGCCATCTGGACTTTCCAGTCTTTGATGCGCAGCGGCAAGCGCTGATGCAGCAGGCTAAGGTGGCGGGTATCAGTCAGATACTGATGCCGGGTGTAACGGCAGATAATTTTGAGCGGGTGTTGTCCTTGCGTCAGCGTTGGCCTGAACAGCTGACTGTAGCGCTGGGGCTGCACCCTTGTTTTATTGAGCAGCATACTAAACACTGTGTGGAGCGCTTGGCTGATGCTTTGCAGCGTGAAGCAGACATTGTTGCTGTAGGTGAAATCGGCCTGGATTTTCGTGCGGATATGGCGGCGGCTGAGGTGCAGGAGATGCTGCTGAAGCAGCAGCTGGATCTGGCGCGACAGCATGATTTACCCGTCATTCTGCATGTGGTCAAAGCGCATGAGCGCATGCTGAGCTTGCTGAAACGCTATCGACTGGCTGGCGGAGGCGTGGTGCACGCCTATTCCGGGAGCATTGAGCAAGCGCGTGAGTACGCCAAACTGGGGTTTCGTTTAGGTATCGGCGGTACGATTACCTATCCAAAGGCACGGCGTCAACAGCAATTAGCGGCTGAGCTGCCGCTGGAATGGATGCTGTTAGAAACGGATGCTCCAGATATGCCTCTGTACGGATTTACTGATCAACCCAACTCGCCACTGCAAGTACTCAGAGTAGCGCAGCAATTAGCCTCACTCAGAGGTATCTCTGTCGATCAGGTTGCTGAGCAAACTCTGGCCAATGCCATGACATTGTTTCGTTTGCATTAATTTGTTCAGTTGTCGTAGAACGCACTGAAAACGTCCTCAATTGAACGCCATGCCGTATCGGTATAGTCATTTACTGGCAGACGATAGAAACGCCCACCTTCCAGTTGTTCTACACTATAGCTACCGGCTGGCGGATTGATCAGCATACGTGCAAAGTTGACTGGATAGTTGGGTCCGTTAACTCGCTGGCCATATTTGACCTCCATTGGGCGCAATTGAATCCTGGCTGAAGCAACAGGGGTCAGATCGTAGCAGTCACTGGTTTCTCCACGACAAAGTCGCAGGTCACGCGAATCCAGTATGTAATACTGGTCAGCCGTTGGGTCGCGCTGTAGCAGTGTATCCGTTTTGATGCAGCCACTAAGCAGGCTACCCAGCATCAGTGTCATGCTCAGTGTAATGGCGATCTTGTAGGGCATTCCGATGACCTCCTGTTTGTTAGTTGAAAACGCTTAGCTATTGAAATCTTTATACGGGTTTTCTACATCGATCGACACCGGATTCGGGTAGCCGGGTAGATGAATTTCAGTATCACTGATTGTTAAATCTTCACCGGTCATTACATGGTGGTCATACAAATACAGAGGACGACTGATGCCGCGTGTAGCTGAAAGATCATAAGCCTGAGCGGTTTCTTCAACTGTCTCTCGTCGTACACGCCAGCGCTGCATCTGTTCGCTACTATAGCGCTTGCTCAGCAGGCTCTCGGTTATCTGTGGTGAGAGCAACACCGCGCTGGCATTGTTTCCGCCAAAGCCCTTGGCATTGATCAGTGCGCTATCCATGTGGCCTGGCTCTCCAGCCTGATGGCTGAGCGGCAGGTTTAAATTAGACTGATACACATCGCTGGCAATTTCGGGTGAGGTCGTAAGCCCGGGGATGATACCGTGTTGCCACACACCCAGTGAAGACATGATTTGATCGCCGCCTGCACAGCCCTGTGAGTGTCCGACATAGGCTTTGACTGCTGACACAGTCCAGCTTTGAATGCCAAATGCTTTGGCTGTTTCATTAATAACATGCGATTCAGTCACCCGGTTTTGCGGAGTACTGGTGCCGTGCGCCTGAACATAACTACGCTGGCGCAAGGAGGTTTCACCGAGTAGATTGCGTACCAGTGAAGCCGCTTTGCCCAGTGTCATGTAATTGCCGATTCCGGGTGCGGAAATGGATTTTTTATGGCCATCTGCATGCACAAATACATCACCGACAGCACCGAAAATCTGCGCCCCTGTGTCTATTGCCAGATCGTCACTCATCAGTACCAGATATTGGCTGGATTCGCCGATGGTGAAACCGCAGTTGTTACCAAAGGGGCGGCAGGCACGACGGTAATCGGGAGCCTGAAGTTCAGAGAGGTTATCCAGAGCCTGCAGGTATTTATCTTCCGCCAGTGCGCCCATAGCGCGGAAACCTTCAATAATTTCCGGCGTGACCGGCGCATCACTGCCGCCGACCATAACCAGTTTGCGTCGTCCTGAACGTATTTCTTCAACGCCGCTACGCAGGTTGTATAAAAAGGTGGCACAGGCTCCGAGTGCTCCACCGGTCAAACCGACATTGCCGAGCAGGTATGCATTGATAAAGTCGGCAGGCATCTGCGCATAGCCCAGTGGCATTTGTTTTGACGTAGTGCGCTTGCCCAGCGCTGGAAACTGAGTGAGGCCGCCAAAGCCACTGTCATCCAGTTGGCCGATGGAGTTGCTGGCAAATACGGCAATTTGATCCGGGGACAGCTTGGCGGCAATTTCCAGAAAGTCGATTCCGACTGACATGATGGCATCGGAGGCCGCATAAACACTCATTTGTAGCCCGCGCGGATGATTACGGGATTGATAGAGTGATCCTGGATCAAATCCGGTGGGTAGCATGCCGGCACTTTGTACCGCGGCTTGGCGATAATCTGGAAATATCACATCACAGCTACCATTGACCTCTACTTCCGATTCGCCACCGGGCAGCGGGCGGATCAGCCAGTTTGACGGTGGGTTTTGTGGTAGGTGTCGGTTTCGCACACGAAAGGTAAGTGGCGTATTACCTGCTCGCAGTGTTGCGGCTTTGTTCAGCATAACCTTATTTACATCAAACCAGTCTGGGTGGATGCGGCGAATTAACGTATTGGACAGGAGTTCAGCTTCAAGTGATTGGGTGAGGTCTTGTTGTGTCAGTCTCTGCCCATCGGGAGTGATGAACCCACCTTCGCTGTAACTGGCTCGTTGCATCAGGGTTGCTAACGAGGTCAATGTTTCGGTTCGCTGGGAGCTGTCAAGATGATCCAGTATCAAACGGCGGTAACCGTGGTGAAAAGATGATCTTCCGGCTGGGCTGATGCCGCCGAAACCGACAATGACAGGAAGCTGTGACAAGAGGGTGGCTCCTTGAAGCTGAAATGCTGAATTAACGCTGCAATCTGCACTATTTTAGCGGTTAGGTGAGTACTGTACCAGCACCCTGAGCGCTTTGCTGTGTATTGCTTCATGCGTTGTTCAGTTTTCTGCGCGTATAACTTGGGTTTATGTTGATTACTGGAGAGCCTATTCATGAAAAATAAAATTGCCCTGGCTGCAGCCTCTGTTGTGTTACTGGCGGGTTGCAACACTATGAACCCCTATGATACCTCGAATACCGTCAAAGGGACGGCGGGAGGTGCTGTTGGAGGTGCCGCACTGGGTGCAGCCGTAGCCGGTTCCGGTAAGCGTAATGAAGGCGCGCTGGTCGGGGCGCTGGTGGGTGCTGCCGTCGGTGGCGGTGTGGGGTATTATATGGACCAGCAGGAAGCGCATCTGCGCCAGCAGTTGCAGGGTACTGGTGTTGATGTAAACCGGGTAGGTGACGAAATTCAGTTGGTGATGCCTGGTAGCATCACCTTTGCCACCAATGAAGACCGCATAGAGCCTGCCTTCTATGAAACCTTGGACTCGGTTGCCAACGTGCTGCGTCAATATGATCAGACCTTGATCGATGTCGAAGGCCATACCGACAGTACCGGTAGTCTGCAGTATAACCAGCAGCTGTCTGAACGCCGGGCGCAGAGTGTAGCGCAGCGACTGATCAGTGCTGGGATCAGCCCTATGCGGGTATCAACCCTTGGTTATGGGCCGAACCAACCGGTGGCTGACAATTCGACCGTGCATGGTCGTGCGCTGAATCGCCGGGTAGAAATTAATATTCGTGGGCAGCAGTAGTAATACCGTTTCTACTGGCTCTTGACGATATCGTCGCGCTGGATGTTAATCTCTCCAGCGCCACTGTTGAGTGTGCCGCTGGCAAAGTTCGGTTGAACTGAGTCGATAGTCAGTGTTCTCTGGGTGTTGGTGAACTCCGGATAGGCTATTTGCATGGCATCATAATGGGTATAGCGGCGGTAGACTGAGAGCCTGTCTCCTGGATTGATACCGCTTAGTTCGCCAGCATTGATCCAGACCCGGTTCTGCTCTGTACGAGTGATGCGGGCACTGAAGGGCTCGCATCGCAGAGCATCATTAATATCCGCAACGACCTGGCGCATAGTTCTGCGCACTTTCTGACCATAATCCTGTTGCCAGAACGCGTCGGTGGCAAATCCGGTGCGTTGTTGGCCTGCATTCCAGAGGCCTGCTGTCATATAGCGGTTTTGCCAGATCAGACCACCGCTGAATGCGTCGTGGATATATACATCCATGATGAATGCACGCAGGTTGCGATCATTATTAGGGTCGACGCGGTGGTACAAATCTACCAGAATGTTGGGCTCGCGTGCGCCCTGTGGGTTGCGCTGGCTGATATCACGAATGACGCCGGAGACAATATACTGCATGTTGGTCTGTTCAGTGTGACGCTGCAGATTGGTCAGAGTGCCATCATCGAGCATTTGTGTCGGTGCGTTTTGCAGGTTGGGGTGTAATGTCAGATGGGTAGCTGTGTGGCTGTTGAAGCCCGGACTTTGCTTTAGCTCGCGTGCCATTAACTCGGGTAGCTGTGTAGCTATCTGATGCAGGCCACCGGCGTTGGCTTGTGAGGGTTGTGTCATAGGAAAAGCAGTGAAGCCGATATTACGCTGATAAGCGCTTTCTTCCATGCCGCCGGGACAGCCCTGAGCGCCACTTACCTGCGCCCGGATTCTGACGGTGAGTTCATTGCCGTTCAGGTGTTCTTCAATAACATGAATGTCATGTAGTAGCCCATTGCTGGTGATGCGGGTGTTGTCGCTGACCAGTGCGCCATCCCTTACTTCTGAGCTGGAAGAGACAAATGTTGAAGCTCGCCTTGTAGCCATTTCCGCAGCCTGGTTAACGGCTGTGCGTCTGGCTGTAATCAGATCACCATTTGTGATTGTTGCTGTTCCCTCCGCTTCAATAGTGCGCGGTACTTCGGCCTGTAGAGGTGAAGCAATGATCAGGCTGAGTAGTAGCAGACATATAATCCGGCGCATGAGGGGTCACTCTATGGGGTCGTTGACGGCAGGTACACGGTTAGCCTGAAGAATCTGCGCATAACTTTGTCGCTCAAAGGTTTGCAAAATCATCAGCACACCGCCGGGAAGTGTTGCATGGCCCGGATAACGTTTGCTGTAACGCAGCAAGTGACCGGGCAGAACCTGATGTTGCTTGCCCAGATTGACCAGTGCAAACAGGCTTTCGGGTTCATTCCAGAAAATTTGCTGAATCTGTCCGTGCGTTCCGGCCGGGGGGTAATCAAATATAAAACTGTCAGGAAGCGCTTCCAGGCTAGACCCTTGCTGTTGCAATAGGAAGCGCTTGTGGTTGCCTGCGCGGATTTCAGTGCGGGCCAGTGCGGCCAGCTCATTACTGATGCGCTCAACACTTGCCTGCGACTGTACGGGCTGTTGTGGCCCTGGCGGGAGGTTCTGGGCAGAAGCCTGCCAGGGTAGCAGGCAAAGTAGACTGACGATCCAGTATTTAGTTGACATGAATCACCCTTTCACTAAAACCAATGGAGTCGCGCGACTGGATCTGTTTCTGTCAAAAGGTATAGCCTGGATCACGAACCGTTCCACCAGGAACTAACCCGGCTCCCCGGCGGACCGGATTGCTGTTTTCCTTTTCCAGCATCCTGATTAGTTGGTTACGGCTGACTTGCAGAGACATGTGAGTCAACGCAACGCCATCATCCAGCATCTCCTGGTGAGTAATTGAGGCGCCCTGAATGAAAGTGTTAATTTGAGTTCTCAGGCGATCATCACCGGCCATGAAGTTGTTCAGATCACTGTCGCCGCTGATATAAATTCCGGAAACCTGCTCAGCTACTTTGCGATACGCATCGATCTCAGATGCTCGCATAGTCATCAGGCGGCGCTGTGCGGCATTAGCAAAGGTGTTTTTCGGTGCTCCATAGCCTGTGACCTTAACGATGATAATATCCGAGTCATCATTGAAAGCGTCACTGCGGGTATTGTATTGGGAGGAGCAGCCACTGATCAGGATCAAGGCGGCAAGGGCGATCATTAATGAAGTCAGTCTGTTCATGGTCAAGGTCTCTTATTGCTTTGCTCGGAATGCTAACACTGAATGTAGTGGTTATCGGACGATTTCGGAAAAACTTTAAAATCCAATGATAACCTGCTGTTTTTATCATGCTTCAATTACTGTGTTGTATATGCTCATCCAGTTTTTGGCAGATGTCCGTCTGCAATTGTTGGCAAAGTTCTGGATCACTGATGGGATTGCCTTCTGCATTAGTGATAAAGAAAAAATCCTCTACCCGTTCGCCAATGTTAGAAATTTTGGCTTTACGTACCGAAATATCAAACTCTACAAAGATACGTCCCAGTCGAGCCAGTAGCCCGGGTCGGTCGGAGGTCATCACTTCCAATACAGTCTGTTGACTGCTGGGGTCGTTGCTCAGATTGACGCTGGTTGGGATGGTAAAAAGTTTGAGAACGCGTGGTACCCGTCGCTGAATAATTTCGGGGAAGTCATCTGGATCGTCCAGCTCTTCGGTCAGATGCTGCTGAATGCTCTGCAGGTAAGCCGGGTCATCTGACAGGGGCTGGTTATCTTCGGTCAGCACAGTATAGGTGTTCAGGGTACGGCCGTTGTCAGTGGGAATGATACGGGCATCAACAACGTTAAGGTGCAGTTGATCTAGGGCCGCCACGGTTGCTGGAAACAGGTAGGGCAGATCATCGGCATAGATGAAAATTTCGGTAGCACCTTCATAAAGTCGATAGGAGGTTTTATGCACCTGAATCAGTGGCAGTGGTTGATCGGCATGCTCAAGGATGATCTGCGTATGCCAGGCGATATTGGCAGAATCTTCACGCATAAAATACTCATCACCTAGTAGGCGCCAGAAGCCTCGCACTTCCTCTTCGGTTTTACTCATTCGATGTAATAGCTGCAGGGCTTCAATTTGCAGCTGCTCGATGCGGTCTTCCTTGTTCATCGGGTTTTCAAGGCCGCGTCGCAGCGCCCGTTTGGTTTCGGTATAGAGTTGCCGCAGCAGTGTGCCGCGCCAGCTGTTCCAAAGGGTATGGTTGGTGGCATTGATGTCGGCCACTGTCATCACATATAAATAGTTCAGATGCACTATATCCCGGACTTCCAGTGCGAATTTATGTATCACTTCCGGGTCGGAGATATCCCGGCGCTGTGCAGTCATCGACATAAACAGGTGGCGCCGTACCAGCCAGGCGATCAGTTGCGTGTCCCACTTGCCAATGTGATGGCGACGGCAGAAGCCAATGACATCCTCGGCACCCAGTTCAGAGTGGTCACCCCCCCGGCCTTTGGCAATGTCATGGTAGAGGCCAGCGATGTAGAGCAGCTCAATTTTCGGCAGTTGGTTAATAATGCGGTGGGCCAGAGGGAAGCTCTGCTGCATGTTTTCGTGACGAAACTGGCGCATCATCTGAATCACTTTGAGCGTATGTGCATCCACGGTATAAATATGAAACAGGTCATGTTGCATCTGACCGACAATTTTACCAAACTCAGGTAGATAACGACCAAGGATACCATAGCGGTTCATGCGCTTAAGTTGTGTAGAAACCCCCTCCTCAGAGCGTAATAGCTCCATGAATAGAGAGGTGTTACGCAGGTCGTTGCGAAAATCCTTATCGATAAGATGGCGGTGCTCTCGAATCAACCGGATAGTGGCGGCTCTGACACCCTTGATTTGCGGGTTTTGTGCCAGGAGTACGAAAAGCTCCATCATGGCAAACGGATGATGCTCGAATACCTTGTCATAGGTGGCTTCTAAATAGTCATTGTGAATGCGAAAGCGGTTATTTAGAGGTTCGGTATGATGTTGATCTTCACCACGCAATATAACTTCATCAAAATACTGTAGCAGCATGTCATTAAATTCGGACATGGCTTTAGCAACGCGGTAATAGTTGCTCATGAACTGCTCAACAGCCAGCGCGCCTTCCTGGTCCTCATAGCCGAAGAATGAAGCCAGGGTGCGTTGATGGTCAAACAGTAATCGGTCTTCGCGGCGCTTACTCAACATGTGCAATGCATAGCGAACTGTCCAGAGGTAAAGCTCACCTTTATTCAGTGACTCAAGTTCACTTTCGGTCAGAAAGCCGTGATCGACCAGGTCGCGTAAGTAGGTGGCACCGAAGTGACGTTTGGATACCCAGCCGATCGTTTGCAGGTCACGCAAGCCACCGGGTGAGTTCTTCAGATTGGGTTCCAGGTTGTACTCGGTGTTGTTGGTGCGGATGTGGCGTTCTGACTGTTCCTGGAGTTTGGCTTTGAAAAACTCTTTGTCAGACCAGGCTTGTTCAGAGGTGACTCGAGCATACATACGTTGCTGCAAGTCCGGGTTGCCACACAGGGTTCTGGATTCAATCAGATTGGTAGCGATGGTGATATCGTTCCTGGACTCATCATAGCATTCGTTGATGCTGCGTACGCTGGAGCCTATGTCCAGCTTGAGGTCCCAGAGCAGAGTCAGGAAGGCGCTGATACTGTCAGCAAAATCGCTGGCGTCGATTTCGTCTGTCAGCAGCAGGATGTCGATATCTGAATAAGGATGCAGTTCGCCACGCCCATAGCCACCCACGGCCAATAATGAAATTTTGGATTCATCGGGCCAGTTGAATAGCTGCCAGGCAAGTGTTAATACCTGATCCAGTACCCAGGCACGCCCATAAATCAGTCTGCGAATATCACCGCCTTGGCGAAAATCCTGATCCATCAGTGTTTCAGCATTCCGTAAGGCTTGACGCAGCAGGTTGAGGGGTTTATCGCTGCGTTGCTCAAGGCTGATACGCAAAGCATCAGGATTGAGATATTCAGGTACAGGCTGGGTGTAAACGGGCGTAGTGGGCATGTCAGAAAGACTCTTCGTTGCGACGGGTTAGCACTTCGACGCCATCGGCTGTGACCAGTAAAGTGTGCTCCCACTGTGCCGACAGGCGTCGGTCTGCTGTTTCTACAGTCCAGCCATCCCGCTTGGATAGCTTGACCTGGCGTTTGCCGGCATTAATCATTGGTTCGATGGTGAAACACATACCTTCCAGCAGCACATCACCGGTACCGGCTTTGCCATAATGCAGTACTTGTGGATCTTCATGGAATTCACTGCCGATGCCATGACCACAATACTCGCGAACCACACTATAGTGGTTGCTCTCGGCGTAACGCTGTATCACCTCACCTATGTCACCCAGGCGTGCACCAGGCTTAACCAGTGCAATACCTTTATATAGGCACTCTTGCGTGATTTCGCACAGGCGCTGCGCGTGGGCGGGGACGTTACCAACATAAAACATCTGGCTGGTATCGCCGTGGTAACCGTTTTTAATAACGGTAATATCTATATTGACGATATCCCCTTCTTTAAGTTTTTTGTTGTTAGGAATGCCGTGACAGACAACATGGTTCACTGAGGTGCAAATAGACTTAGGGAAGCCATGATAGTTCAGCGGTGCGGGAATCGCCTTTTGTACATGGATGATGTGGTCATGACAGAGGGTGTCCAGCTCGTCAGTGGTCACCCCCGGCTTGACGTAAGGCGCAATCATTTCCAGTACTTCCGCCGCCAGTCGGCCAGCGATACGCATTTTTTCGATTTCTTCCGGAGTTTTAATGCTGATGCTCATGGGCGCAATTTATTCCTGATTAATCTGTAAACTAACAGACATTGTAGCGAATAACTGAGCAGAGTGATAAGGGTTAGCAGCAAGGGAAGTGGACTTACTGATAGAATTCTGCAAGCTTGTTGCTATGGCTGCTAAAAGTTGCTTTTAAAAAAATGCGGCTTATGGTATAAAATGCGCTCCAAAAAAAACCGTGCTTAGGCACTTTTTAACACACACACTTACCGGCACAGGCTTTCTGGGTGCTGCCTCGGCAGTGGAAAGATGGGGTAGGTGGAGGTTAAACCCACTACAGGAAATTTTAAAATGGCTAGAGTTTCAATGCGTGATCTGCTGAAAGCAGGCGTACATTTCGGTCACCAGACCCGTTACTGGAACCCCAAGATGACCAAGTTCATCTTCGGTGCACGTAACAAAATCCATATTATTAACCTTGAACACACCCTGCCAGCGCTGAATAATGCTCTGGATGTCGTGCACAACATGGCTTCAAACAAAAATAAAATTTTGTTTGTTGGCACCAAGCGTGCTGCCAGCAAGGTGATCAAGGAAGAAGCTGTTCGTTCCGGTATGCCTTACGTTAACCACCGCTGGTTAGGTGGTATGCTGACCAACTACAAAACCATTCGTCAGTCTATTCGTCGTCTGCGTGAGCTTGAGACTATGTCTCAGGACGGTACGTTTGACAAGCTGACCAAAAAAGAAGCGCTGATGCGTGCCCGTGAAATGGAGAAGCTAGAGCGCTCCATCGGTGGTATCAAAGAAATGGGCGGTCTGCCTGATGCGCTATTTGTTATCGACGTGGATCATGAGCGTATTGCGATCAATGAAGCCAACAAGCTGGGTATTCCGGTTATTGGTGTGGTTGATACCAACAGCAACCCGGATGGCGTCGATTATGTCATTCCTGGTAATGATGATGCGCTGCGCGCTATTCAGATCTATGCCAGCTCTGTTGCAGATGCCTGCATTGAAGGTCAGGGCAAGACTGTAGCTGATAAGAGCGAATTCGTTGAAGTTGAAGAAACAGCGGCTGAGTAATCAGTTTGTAAGCCTGGCGTGTCAGGCTTGGTGATTGTCAGACGGGGGAGCGAAGCTCCCCTTTTTTCGATCAGATTAATGAATAATTGATGTTTTGAGGATGAGTAACATGGCGAATATCTCTGCTGCGATGGTAAAAGAGCTGCGTGAGCGTACCGGTCTGGGCATGATGGAATGCAAGAAAGCCCTGGTTGAGTCGGAAGGCGATATCGAAAAGGCAATTGATGATCTGCGCAAGTCTTCCGGTATGAAAGCTGCCAAGAAAGCCGGTCGTACGGCGGCTGATGGTGTAGTTGCATTGCGTGTTGCTGATGACAACAGCTATGCAGTGCTGCTGGAAGTGAACTCCGAAACTGATTTTGTTGCACGTGATGAAAACTTCCTGGGTTTTGTTAATAAAGTGCTGGATAAAGCATTTGCAGATAAACAGACTGATGTTGCGGCGCTGATGGCGGGTGAGCTTGAATCTGCGCGTGAAGCGCTGGTACAAAAAATCGGTGAAAATATCACTGTGCGCCGTTTGTTCCTGGTTGAAGGTGCCATGGTTGATGGTTATGTGCACAGCACGAACCGTTTGGCTGCTGTTGTGGCGCTTAGCGGTGCCAGTGCTGACGTGGCACGTGATGTTGCCATGCACGTTACCGCTGTTAACCCGCGTGTTGCCAAGCCTGATGATATGCCTCAGGAAGAGCTGGCGCGTGAGAAAGAGATCATCATGGCGCAGCCGGATATGGACGGTAAGCCACAGGAAATCAAAGAAAAAATGGCGATGGGCCGGATTAAGAAGTTCCTCGCTGAAAATAGTCTGGTTGAGCAGGCGTTCGTCAAGAACCCAGAGCAGACTGTTGGTCAACTGGTTAAAGCGGCCGGTGCTGAGGTGGTTTCATTTATCCGTGTTGGTGTAGGTGAAGGTATCGAAGTTGAGAAGAAAGACTTCGCCGCTGAAGTGGCTGAGCAGCTTAAGGGCTGATCGGTCTGGTCTGCTTGACAGGGCCCGAATAGCTGATGTGTTAAAGGCTTGGGCTGGATAAATACACTATGGGTGAGCGTTGAGCTTGCCCATAGTGCTGTTGGGCAGGCTGTGTTTTCGGCAGAAAAAACTGCGTAATCGCGCTGTTTTCTTGTACACTGTTGCAACTCATTAAGTGCGGAGAACCCATCGATGCCGGTCGCTGATAAACAATCCAGATATAAACGTATTCTCCTCAAACTCAGTGGTGAAGCGCTGCTGGGTGAAGTAAATTTCGGTATTGATCCCAAGGTACTTAACCGCATGGCGCTTGAAATAGGGCAATTGGTAGGTATTGGTGTTCAGGTTGGTATAGTGATCGGTGGCGGTAATTTATTCCGTGGCGCCGCGCTGAGCGCCGCAGGCCTGGATCGTGTTACTGGTGATCATATGGGCATGCTGGCTACAGTTATGAACGCCCTGGCGCTGCGCGATGCACTGGAGCGCTGTAATATTGCTACGCGAGTGATGTCGGCAATTCCCATGTCGGGTGTGGTCGATCATTATGACCGTCGTAATGCCATGCGCTACCTGCGTCAGAACGATGTGGTTATTTTCGCTGCGGGCACAGGTAATCCCTTCTTTACCACGGATTCGGCGGCGTGCCTTCGCGGAATAGAAGTAGAAGCTGATGTGGTGGTTAAGGCTACTAAGGTAGATGGCGTCTATACGGCGGATCCGATGAAAGACCCGTCGGCAAAGCGTTACAAACATTTAAGTTTTGATGAAGTTCTGGAAAAACAGTTGGGTGTCATGGATATGACGGCAATCTGTCTGACTCGTGATCATAATATGCCGGTACGTGTGTTTAATATGAATAAACACGGTGCGCTGGTGAATCTGGTGATGGGTGGGGACGAAGGAACACTTATTGATGCCTATCCGGCTGCAGGAGAAACCTATGCTTAATGAAATAACTAAAGACGCTGAAGTGCGTATGGCCAAAAGTGTTGAATCCTTGGTCGATAACTTCAAAAAAATTCGTACAGGCCGTGCGCATCCCAGTATTCTGGATAGTGTTCAGGTATCTTACTATGGTTCCATGGTGCCGCTTTCTCAGGTTGCCAATATTAACGTTGAAGATTCAAGAATGCTGACGTTGATCCCTTGGGAAAAGAAAATGGTGCCAGAGATTGAAAAAGCCATTATGAAGTCAGATCTGGGTATTAATCCTAATGCCGCCGGTGATGTGATTCGTGTGCCTATGCCTGCGCTGACCGAAGAGACGCGTAAGGGTTATATCAAACAGGCGCGCTCAGAAGCCGAAGCGGCTAAAGTAGCCATTCGCAATATACGTCGTGATGCCAACGGTAGCATTAAAGATCTGTTGAAAGAAAAAGCCATCAGTGAAGATGAAGAGCGCCGTGGCGAAGACGCGGTTCAGAAGCTGACCGATAAGTTCGTATCGGAAGTGGACGCATTGCTGACTCAGAAAGAGTCAGATCTTATGGAAATTTAATGTATCTGCCGGAGCGCGGGGCGTAAGTCCCGCCACTCGTCCTTATGTCCTCATCTGCAAGTCAAACAAGCACCGCCTCTGTGCCCCGTCATGTTGCCATTATTATGGATGGCAACAATCGTTGGGCGAAACAGCGTCATTTGCCGGGTGTCGCGGGTCATAAAGCCGGCGTCAGCAGTGTTCGTCAAACTATAGAAGGTTGTGTCGAGCAGGGTGTAGAAGTATTAACGCTTTTTGCGTTCAGCAGTGAAAACTGGAAGCGTCCGGAGAAGGAAGTTCGGGGGTTAATGGATCTGTTTATGCTGTCGCTGGATCGCGAGGTGAAAAAACTGCATCGTCATGGTATTCGTCTGAATATAATCGGCGATCGGCAGCGTTTTTCTGCCAGATTACAGCAGAAAATGGCTGCCGCAGAAGCGCTGACGGTTGGTAACGAGGGCTTAATACTGAATATTGCTGCTAATTATGGTGGGCGCTGGGACGTGGTACAGGCAGCACGAGCTGCAATGCAGTCTTGTCTGGATGGTCAGTTGCAGCCGTCAGATCTAGATGAGGCTCTGTTCGATAGCTTTACTTCCCTGGCCAATATGCCTGAACCTGATCTTTGCATTCGTACGGGTGGTGAGCAGCGTATCAGTAACTTTTTAATCTGGCAGATGGCTTATACAGAGCTGTATTTTTGCGACTGTTACTGGCCGGATTTTGGCAAAGCAGAACTGAGTAAAGCAATTGAGAGTTTTGCTAATCGTCAACGTCGTTTTGGAAAAACATCTGACCAGATAGAGGCCTGAATAGTGCTGAAGCAAAGAGTCATCACAGCCGTTGTGTTAAGCGTTCTGATCCTGAGTGCGGTGATCTGGGCGCCGGTATGGCTGTTTTCCTTGTTGGTCGCTCTGGCAACACTTTATGGTGTGTGGGAATGGTCTAATTTTTGCCGTTTTGATGTGCGTGATCGAGCACTCTATGTGGCAGTGGGCGCGGTTCTGATCCTGTTACTTGAGTGGTTTGCGACCAGTGTGTTGGTTGCCCAGGTGATGCTTGTAGCGGGCGCTTTCTGGCTGCTGGCGCTTACTATGGTGCTGCGCTACCCCGAAGGAGTGCGTTGGAAAGCCAGTACCCCAAAGTTGTTTATAGGTCTTTTGGTACTGATTCCTGCTTGGCTGGCTTTAAGTGAGATCAAGGCGCTGGAACAGGGTGAGTGGTTGATCCTGCTGTTGCTGCTGTTGGTATGGGGGGCAGATACTGGTGCCTATTTCTCTGGAAAAGCGCTGGGTAAGCATAAACTTATGCCTAAAGTCAGTCCTGGGAAGACCCTTGAAGGCTTGCTGGGCGGTCTGCTGACGTGTGTGATGATTGCATTGCTGTATGCCTTTTTCCGTGAACTTTCGCTGATGGCGACAGTCTTCCTTGTACTGTTGGCGGTGATTACCGCCATGGCATCAGTGCTGGGAGATCTATTTGAAAGTATGTTCAAGCGCGAGAGAGGTATCAAAGACAGTGGTACGCTCCTGCCTGGACATGGTGGCGTTCTTGACAGGATTGACAGCCTGACGGCTGCTGCGCCAGTGTTTTTGCTGGGGCTTATGTATCTGCCGGCACTCTGAGTTGAGTGTTATCCATTTTACCTGGAGTGATAAATGGGATTGATCCAGACTTTGTTGGCGACCCTGGTAACGCTTGGGGTCCTTGTAACGATTCATGAATGGGGGCACTACTGGGTTGCCCGTCGTTGTGGAGTCCGGGTGCTGCGCTTTTCAATCGGCTTTGGCAAGCCGCTGTTCTCATGGAAAGGAAAGGATCAGACCGAATACGTCGTTGCGGCGATTCCGTTGGGTGGTTATGTGCGCATGTTGGATGAGCGCGAAGATACCGTGCCAGCTGAATGGCAGGGACAAGCGTTTAATACCAAGCCGGTAATGCAGCGTATTGCTATAGTGGCGGCAGGGCCGGTAGTGAATCTACTGTTTGCTGTGCTGGCTTACTGGTTCCTGTTCGTGTTGGGAACCAGTGTGATCATTCCTAAGGTCGGTGAGGTGCGTCCGGGTTCGCCTGTTGCGGTTGCTGGCTTAAGCGCGGGTGTAGAAATACAGTCAATCAATGGTTATGAGGTAAATTCCTGGGAGCAGGTAAACCTGCGACTGGCGGCTTTGATTGGTGATACCCGAGAAATTGAAATACAAGCGTCTGAATCAGGGCGCAGTGCACGTAACTACACAGTGCAGTTGAATGATTGGCGAGTAGACCTCGATCGCGAGTCACCGGTCACGGCGTTGGGCTTTATTCCCTGGCGGCCCGATGTGGAACCCGTGCTTGGCCAGTTGCTGGAAGATGGCCGTGCTGCACAAGCTGGCCTGCAAACTGGAGATCGAATACTTCGGGTTGATGGAGAGTTCGCTGATACCTGGCAGGGTTTGGTTGAGTTGATTCAAGCAAGTGCTGACCAGCCTCGGGTATTCGAGGTTGAACGCTCTGGTCGTGTGCTGACTGTTGAAGTGACACCCGCTTCACGTAGGGCAGAAGATGGATCGGTCAGCGGTTTCATTGGCGCGGGTGTGCAGGTGCCAGAGTGGCCCGAGGCAATGCAGCGTGAAATACGCTATGGTCCTGTTACGGCGTTAGTGATGGGGGTTGAGCGTACCGGTCAGATGATTGTGCTGACGCTGGACTCAATTCGTAAGATGTTTACAGGAATCATCTCGGTTAAAAACTTGAGTGGTCCGATAACCATTGCTAAAGTGGCAGGGGATTCAGCTGCATCTGGCCTGGAAGCCTTTATCAGTTTTCTTGCCTATCTGAGTATCAGTCTCGGGATACTGAATTTGTTACCGATACCTATGCTCGATGGTGGCCATCTGATGTATTATATGGTCGAGTTAATCAGAGGTAAGCCCGTTAGCGAACAGGTGCAGTCATTAGGCCTGAAAATCGGAATGTTGCTGTTATTTAGCCTGATGGCTGTGGCGATGTTCAATGATATAGCGCGCCTCTGAGCAGGCATTCTTAAACCGACAGACAACAAAAGTATTTACGCCATGAAGCACACGTTAATGTTGTTCCTTATTTCACTGCTCTGGGTTACACAGGGGCATGCTAATACGCTGCCTTTCGTTGTCAGTGATGTTCGTGTTGAAGGTCTGCAGCAGGTTGATCCGGGGGCGGTGTTCCGTAATTTTCCAGTGGCTGCTGGTGATCAGGTAGATGCCGCAAAATTGGCATCGGCAACCCGCGAGTTGTTTCGCTCGGGTTACTTTGATGATGTGCAACTCAATCGTGACGGCGATGTGCTGGTATTGGTGCTGCGTGAGCGACCATCTGTCGCCATCATTCGTATTGAGGGTAATAAAGCCATCAAGGAAGAACCGCTGCGCGAAGGTTTAAGTCAATCCGGTCTACAGGAAGGTGATGTATTTCGCCGTGCGACCCTGGATCAGATCGAACTTGACCTGATGCGAGTATATTCTGCTCAGGGTCGCTATGGTGCCGATATTCAGACTGAGGTAGAGACCCTTCCAGGTAATCGTGTCGCCCTGAATATCAATATCACTGAAGGCCGTATTGCCAGTATTCAACACATTAATATCGTCGGTAACGAAGCGTTTCCAGACGATGAGCTGATAGACCTTTTTTCACTTAAGTTGCCAGGATTTCTGACTTTCTATACCAAATCTGATCAGTATTCCCGTGAAAAACTCTCCGGAGATCTGGAACGTTTACGTTCCTATTATCTGGACCGCGGCTATATCAATTTTTCCCTTGATTCAACTCAGGTCTCTGTCTCGCCGGATAAAAAAGATGTCTTTATCACAGTGGGTATCACTGAAGGAAAACAGTATACCGTCAGTGAAGTGCTGATGGTGGGGAATCTTATTGTCGGTGAAGATGAACTGATCAGTAAGATGAGTCTGGGTGAGGGTGATATGTTCTCCCGCCGCGAAATGATTGATTCCCAGGAGCGCTTGCAGCGTTTGCTCGGAGATGAGGGTTATCTGTTTGCTAACGTCAGCCCTATACCTCAGGTGGATGAGGAGTCCGGCAGCGTATCCCTGCGTTATTTTATTGAGCCGGGCAAGTTGACTTATGTCCGACGTATTGCCATTCGTGGTAATACCCGCTCTGCCGATGAGGTGATTCGTCGAGAGTTGGAGCAGATGGAGGCAGGGGTTGTCTCAAGTGAAGCCATAGAACGCTCCAAAGCACGTATAGAGCGTACCGGACATTTCAGTAATGTTAATATAGAAACGCGTCCTGTACCGGGTACTGATGATCAGGTAGATCTGGAAATTACCGTTGAGGAGCAGCAGTCTGGTCAGTTAACCGCCAGTGTCGGCTTCGCACAGAATGAAGGGATTATTCTGCAGTTAGGGGTTTCTCAGGATAACTTCCTGGGAACCGGCAAGAGTGTGGCGTTTAACATTTCCAATAGTTCAACCCTGACCGAATACAGCTTTAACTATCTGGACCCTTACTTTACCGTTGATGGTGTCAGTCGCGGTTACAACTTTTACTACCGTGAAGAAAACTACGATGAGGATGATCGAGGGGATTACAATACCGATGGCATTGGTGGTGGGATCACTTTCGGTTATCCGATCGACGATTTTCAGCGTCTGAGTTTTTCCGGTGATGTTGAGTTTTTACGCCTAAAACCAAATGATGAACTAAACGCCAGCGGCGATAATGATGCTGTGAATGTTATAAAGGCCTATGTGGATAATAATGGTGATGAATATATAAATGCCAAAATTACTGCTGGCTGGAGTGATAACCGCTTAAATCGTGCCATCTTTCCCACCCGTGGTCGGTCGCAGGGCGCTACATTTGAAGTGTCATTGCCGGGTAGCGATCTGCAGTATTATCGGGCGCAGTATAACAACCGTTTTTACTGGCCGCTTAACGACGATGAAACCTGGGTGGCGGCCTTGCGTGGCCGGGTGGGTTACGCCGACACCTATGGGGATGACAAGGACTACCCTTTCTTTAAAAACTTCTATGCGGGTGGTTTGACCAGTGTAAGAGGTTTTGAAGCCAATACTTTGGGCCCCCGTTACAGCCGAGGCAGTCAAAGCAGCAACTCACGTTCTATGGGTGGTAATGTGTTAGTGGCGGGCAGTGCTGAGCTGATTTTCCCGATTCCCTTTATGAAAGATCAAAGTGCCTGGCGTACCTTAATATTTATGGATGCGGGTAATGTATTCACCACAGAGTGTTTGCCAGGTGCTCTGGATACATCGACTTGTGTAGAGGGCGTGGACTTTGGTGATATACGCTATACAGGAGGGATAGGGGTGAGTTGGTTGACGCCAGTGGGTCCTCTGTCCATTTCTTTGGCACAGGCATTCAATAGTAAGTCCGATGATAAAACCGAGGTGTTCCAGTTCGCGCTGGGACAGACATTCTGATACAGGGGTTATAATGAAAGTTAAAGCGTTAGCCGTTATGGTTTTAATCTGTTGCAGTAGCTGGGCAATGGCGGATAAAGTGCGGGTGTTGGGTGTTCAGGAAGCCTTGTTGAGCTCTCAGGCAGCGAATGATTTTCGAGCTCAACTGGAGCAGGAGTTTGCATCCGAAGAGACTGCTTTGACAGAACTAGAGCGCCAGGCCGTGGCGGCGCGTGATCGTGTACAGCAGAATCAGGATCTGGTTTCTGAGGCAGAACTACAACAATTGATTATGCAGTTTGAGAAAGCCTATACGGAGTTTCAGACGCGTGCTGAACAGTTGAATCAGCAACGCATGGAACGTGAAGAAGAGTTCTTGACCATGATGCGTCCAAAGCTTGATCAGGCGATTCGTACATTGATCGAGTCAGAGAATATCGAGGTGGTCGTAGCCAAACAGGCAACTGTATATACCAGTAGCACCGTTGATCTTACCCCCCGAGTGATCGAACTGTTGAACCAGCAGTAAATAATCCAGTGTATAGGCTGAGTGAGTTAGTCGGACATATTGGCGGTCAGTTGTCAGGTGATCCGGATTACTGTGTTTCAGGGTTGGCTACGCTGGAAGATGCCCGGTCGAATCAGTTGTCTTTTTTTGCAAACTCGCGGTACCTAAAGCAATTAAAGGTCTCTGATGCCGGTGCGGTATTGGTGCATGCCAGTGCAGCTGTGCATGTACCCCATAATGCCATTATTGTTGATGATCCTTACCTGGCCTACGCGCGTCTGAGCCAGTTGTTTGACTGGCGTGATGCGATTCAACCTGGCGTTTGTGCGACTGCAACCTTGGATACAACCGCTCAGATTGACGCGTCAGCCCAGATTTGTGCTCAGGCAGTAATCGGCCCCGATGTGATTATTGAAGCGGGTGTTTATATAGCCCCCCATGTCGTGATTGGGCGTGGCTGTCAAATCGGCAAGGACAGTCGGATTGAGGCAGGGGTGGTACTTTATCCTGATGTAATTATTGGCGCACGGGTGATTATACATAGCGGCAGTGTCTTGGGGGCTGATGGTTTTGGTTTTGCGCGTCATCAGCAGCGCTGGGTTAAAATCTGTCAACTGGGTGGTGTACGCATTGGCGATGATGTCGAAATCGGCGCGGGTGTGACCATCGACCGTGGCGCACTCAGCCCAACCCGCATAGAGCAGGGCGTTAAACTCGATAATCAGATACAGATCGCCCACAATGTTGTTATTGGCGAACATACAGCTATCGCAGGCTGTACAGGGATTGCGGGCAGTACTCGCATCGGTAAACGTTGTACGCTGGCAGGTATGGTAGGGGTTACTGGACATCTGACACTTGCCGATGATACCCATGTAACAGCAATGAGTCTTGTGAGTAAATCGATTGATAAGCCCGGCACCTATTCCTCAGGTACCGGATTGGAGCCTCATCAGCAATGGAAACGCAATGTTGTACGTTTTCGTCAGTTAGATGAATTAGCAAAGCGGGTGCGTTCACTGGAACAAACCAAGGCTGAAGATATTAATAAGGTTAGTAAAACATGATGGACGTAAAAGAAATCCGCAAATATTTACCGCACCGTTATCCGTTTCTGCTAGTTGATCGGGTGATTGAGCTGGTGCCCGGTGAGTCCATCGTGGCGATCAAGAATGTCACTGTGAATGAGCCGTTTTTTAACGGGCATTTTCCCGAACATCCGGTCATGCCGGGTGTGCTGTTGGTTGAAGCGATGGCTCAGGCCGCGGGTATACTGGGTTTCAAAACCATGGATAAAACCCCGGAAGGTGGTTCTATTTATTATTTTGTCGGAGCTGATGATCTGCGCTTTAAGCGCCCGGTTGTTCCCGGTGATCAGGTGAAGTTAGAAGCCCGTGTGATGTCCGAACGCCGGGGTATATGGAAATTTGCTGTCAAAGCCAGTGTAGACGATTTGATTGTCTGCAGTGCGACCATTCTGTGTGCAGACCGGAAAGTATGAGCCAGATAGATCCAACCGCTATTATTGATCCTCAAGCAACACTGGCAAGTGATGTGGTTGTTGGCCCCTGGACCTATATTGGTGCCGGGGTTGAGATAGGTGCCGGTAGTGTGATTGCTTCGCACGTCGTGATCAAAGGCCCGACACGTATTGGCGAGCACAACCGTATTTTTCAGTTTGCCAGTGTCGGCGAAGACTGTCAGGACAAAAAATACCAGGGTGAGCCAACCCGACTCGAAATCGGCGATCACAACGTCATTCGTGAAGGCGTCACCCTGCACCGGGGTACCGTGCAGGATCAGGGTGTTACCCGTATCGGCAGTCACAACCTGTTGATGGCTTATGCGCATGTGGCCCACGACTGTATTGTCGGAGACCAGGTTATTCTGGCTAATAATGCGGCACTGGCAGGCCATGTTCGGGTCGGTGATTATGCTATTCTGGGTGGCTTTACTGCCGTGCATCAGTTTTGTCATATCGGTGCGCATGTCATGTGTGGCGCCGGTAGCGTGGTACTCAAAGATATACCGGCGTATGTTATGGCTAATGGCAATACGGCGTCTCCCCATGGCATAAATGTCGAAGGCTTAAAGCGTCGGGGCTTCAGTGCTGAGACTCTGGCTCATCTGAAACGCGCGTACAAAATTATTTACCGTCAGGGACTGACGCGTGAACAGGCCTTGCCGTTGTTGCAGGAAATAGCAGCAGAAGACAGCGCAGTTCAGTTGTTGATAGATTCATTTCAGAGCTCTTCACGCGGCATTATTCGCTAGGAGGCTCACGTGTCTGCACCCCTTCGTATTGCAATCGTAGCCGGAGAGGCCTCAGGAGATATTCTGGGTGCCAGGTTACTCGCTGAACTAAAGCAGCGTTTTCCCGATCTTCAGGCTGAGGGCATCGGCGGCGAGCTGATGCAGGCTGAGGGTTTCCATAGTCTGTTTCCAATGGAACGCCTGTCAGTGATGGGGTTGACTGAAGTGCTAGGACGTTTGCCCGAGCTACTGGGTATTCGGCGTCGGTTAGTACAACGTTGGCGGTTAGCACCGCCAGATCTGGTCATTGGTATAGATGCCCCCGATTTTACCCTGAGGCTGGAGCGCAAGCTGCATGATGTGGGTATTAATACTGTGCATTATGTCAGTCCATCCGTCTGGGCCTGGCGTCGAAAACGGGTCGAGGGGATCAAGCGCAGTACTGATTTGATGCTGACACTGTTTCCATTTGAAGCTGACTTTTATCGCGATAATCAACAGCGGGTCGCCTTTGTCGGTCATCCTTTGGCCGATCAGTTTCCCTTGGAACCGGATACTCAGGCGGCACGTGAAGCACTGGGTGTGGCTGAGGATGCCTGTGTCATTGCATTGTTACCCGGAAGTCGTGGTGGCGAAGTAGGGCGTTTGGCGCTGCCATTCCTGCAAGCCGCCAGATTGTTGCATAGTCGACGGCCCACTGTGGAATTCCTGATTCCGGCGGCCAATCAGGCACGCTTTGACAGCCTGCAAACTCTGATACAAACGCAGTTTACGGATCTACCTGTGCGTCTGGTATTAAAGCAATCGGATCGGGTAATGACTGCCAGCAACGCTATTTTGATTGCATCGGGTACGGCAACACTTGAGGCCTTGTTCTGTAAAAAACCCATGGTGGTTGCTTATAAGATGGCGCCCCTGACCTACCGTATTATTTCATCTATGGTGAAAAGTCGCTGGATTTCATTACCCAATTTGTTAGCGCAAGCGACACTGGTGCCAGAAGTATTGCAGGATGACGTTACGCCTGAGCGTTTGTGTAACGAATTGGAGCATTGGTTATCAGACCCCGTGGCTTGCCAGCAACTTACAGAAACCTATACACAGATACATCAAAGTCTGCGTGGTGGTGCCAGTCAGCGAGCGGCAGATGCCGTGGAAGCGTTGCTACGTGATAAACAGGTGGTGCTATGACCGAGTCGATGCTATGGGTTGCCGGTGTTGATGAAGTCGGACGTGGACCTTTGGTGGGTCAGGTGGTGGCCGCCGCAGTGGTATTGGATCCACTCAATCCGATTGACGGATTGAAGGATTCAAAAAAACTGTCTGAAAAGCGCCGTAATCTTCTCTATGAGCAGATTTGTGAACGAGCTGCAGGTTATGCCATTGCCAGTGCATCAGTACAGGAAATCGACAAATTGAATATACTGCATGCCAGTATGCTGGCGATGCAGCGTGCGGTGCTGGCGTTAACTTGTCAGGTCGATCGGGTGCTGGTGGATGGCAATCGTTGCCCTGAGTTGCCCATGCCATCGGAGGCTATCGTAGGTGGTGATGCCAGTCACGCCTGTATCAGTGCGGCGTCGATATTGGCCAAGGTCACCCGTGATCGGCAGATGGTTGCGTTGCATCAGCTCTATCCAGACTATGGTTTCGACCGTCACAAAGGCTACCCCACGCGGGAGCACCTGCAGGCACTGCAGCGCCTGGGTCCATTGCTAGAACACCGGCGCAGCTTCAGGCCGGTACGTGAAACGCTTGAAGGAGCTGATTGATATGACCGCCGATAGCTTTGTACACCTGCGTGTACACAGTGAGTATTCACTTTATGACGGCTTGGTTAAGGTCAAGAAGCTGGTTGCCGCCGCAACGCAACAACAGATGCCTGCCGTTGCCCTGACCGACCAGACCAACCTGTTTGCACTGATAAAGTTCTATAAAGCCGCCGTAGCCGAGGGGATTAAACCCATTTGTGGTGTGGATCTCTGGTTGGCTCACCCTGAGGATGATAGTGCTGAACCCTCGCGCCTGACGCTTTTGGTTCGTAATGGTCGTGGTTATAAAAACCTGATGGAGCTGGTGTCGCGCGCCTATGCTGAAGGCCAGTCGCTACAGGATGACCGGGCTCTAGTGCGGCGCGAGTGGGTCAGGGAAAAGGCCGAGGGTTTGATTGCCTTGTCTGGGGCGTCACGCGGTGAAGTGGGGCGGGCCTTGCTGGAGGGGCATACGGATCAGGCAATGGCGTTGCTGCAAGAGTGGATGGCAGTATTTCCCGAGGCCTTCTATCTGGAAATACAACGTACCGGGCGTGTCAATGATGAAGAGCTGGTACATGCCAGTGCGGCGTTGGCCAGTCAAGCCGGTTGCCCTCTGGTAGCAACCAACGAAGTCATGTTCCTGTATGCCGATGATTTTGACGCGCATGAAGCGCGGGTATGCATCAACCAGAGCCGAACACTGGCTGATCCTTCACGTCCGCGTGATTACTCAGAACAACAGTATTTTCGCAGTAGTCAGGAAATGGCGGAGTTATTTGCTGATCTGCCATCAGCAATCAGTAACAGTGTCGCCATTGCTCGACGTTGCAATATTGAGATAGAGCTGGGAACTTACTATCTACCGGAATACCCCATCCCTGAGGGGATGACGATGGATGAATTTTTCCGCAAAGAGTCGTTTGATGGCCTGGCCTTTCGTTTAGAGACTATTCTGGATCCCGCCGATCCGGATTATGCCGCTCAGCGCCAACTCTATGATGAGCGCCTGACGTTTGAGCTGGATATTATTATTCAGATGGGCTTCCCGGGTTACTTCCTGATCGTCATGGACTTCATCCAGTGGGCCAAGGATAACGATATTCCGGTAGGCCCGGGAAGGGGATCAGGTGCTGGCTCACTGGTAGCCTATGCGCTGAAAATCACTGATCTGGATCCGCTCGAATATGACCTGCTGTTCGAGCGATTTTTGAATCCTGAACGTGTTTCCATGCCCGACTTTGATATCGACTTCTGCATGGATAACCGTGATCGGGTAATCGATTATGTGGCCGATCGTTATGGTCGTGATGCGGTATCGCAGATCATCACCTACGGTACCATGGCGGCGAAGGCGGTGGTGCGTGACGTGGCCCGGGTTCAGGGCAAGCCGTTTGGTCTGGCAGATCGCTTGTCAAAAATGATTCCCTTTGAAGTGGGCATGACGCTGGGTAAAGCGATTGAGCAGGAGACGCTGCTCAAGGAGTTCATTGAAGGTAGTGAAGAGGCCGCCGAAATCTGGGAGATGGCGCTCAAACTGGAGGGGATTACCCGCAACGTAGGTAAGCATGCGGGCGGGGTAGTGATTGCGCCCACTCGCCTGACAGATTTTTCGGCGACCTATTGTGATGAGCAGGGACAAGGTCTGGTCACCCAATATGACAAGAATGATGTCGAAGAAGCCGGTCTGGTCAAGTTTGACTTTCTGGGGTTGCGTACCCTGACGATTATTGATTGGGCCTTACGTACCATCAATCACTTGCGTCGGCGTAAAGGTGAGGAAGATCTCACCATTGAAAGTATCGACCTTGAAGACCCGCAGGTGTTTCAGATGTTGCAGCGAGCGGAAACTACCGCAGTGTTTCAGCTGGAATCCTCCGGGATGAAAGATCTGATCCGCCGTCTGCAGCCCAGCCGTTTTGAAGATATTATCGCCCTGGTGGCGCTGTTTCGTCCCGGGCCCCTGCAGTCAGGCATGGTGGATGACTTTATCAACCGTAAGCATGGTCGAGCCCCCCTGGCCTGGCCACATCCGGATTACCAGCTCGACAGTTTGCAGCCGGTACTGGAGCCAACCTATGGCATCATCCTGTATCAGGAACAGGTCATGCAGATCGCCCAGGTTATGGCTGGCTACTCACTGGGTGAGGCTGACCTGTTGCGTCGTGCGATGGGTAAAAAGAAAGCCGAAGAGATGGAAAAGCAGCGGCAGTTTTTCCTGGATGGTTCTGTTAATCAGGGCATCGATGTCGGTCTTGCCGGTAGTATCTTTGATCTGGTAGAGAAATTTGCCGGTTATGGTTTTAACAAGTCGCACTCAGCCGCTTATGCCTTGGTGTCTTATCAGACCGCCTGGTTGAAGGCTTTCTATCCGGCACCCTTCATGGCAGCGGTGCTTTCTTCGGATATGCAGAACACCGATAAAGTGGTGATCTTCATTGAAGAGTGCCGGCAGATGAAACTGGTCGTGAATCTGCCTGATGTCAATGCCAGTGAGTTTATGTTTACCGTGAATGACGCCGGTGAAATAGTGTACGGTCTGGGCGCCGTTAAAGGTGTCGGTGAAGGGCCGGTCGAAGCGATTGTCAGCGCACGCCAGCAGGGCGGCGACTTTACTGATCTGTTCGATTTTTGTGCCCGCGTGGGCGTTAAACGCCTTAATAAGCGGGTGATGGAAGCCCTGGTTCGTAGCGGGGCACTGGATAAACTCGGCGCCAGGCGAGCAGTACTCTGGCAGGCGATTGCTGCGGCGTTGCAAACAGCCGATCAGGCGGCTCGGAATGCCGATGCCGGCATGCTTGATCTGTTTGGTGAAGTGGTCGAAGAGACATCAACTGATCCTTATGCTGAATTTACCCAGGTGCGCGATTGGACGGATAAAGAGCGCTTGCTGGGTGAGAAGGAAACCCTCGGTCTTTATGTGACCGGGCATCCCATCGATGAGTATGAACCTGAATTATCCCGCCTGGTGAGTCGTAAGCTGGTGGATATACAGCCCCAGCGCGGGCGTACACAGAAAATGGCTGGATTAGTCGTGGATCTGCGTATCAAGAAAACCAAGAAGGGCGATAACCTGTGCATCCTGACGCTGGATGATCGCAGCGCACGCATGGAAATCACCCTGTTTGGTGATACCTATGAGGCCTCGCGGCATCTGATCAATAAAGATGTGGTATTGGTGATCGAGGGTGAGGTGGCCCCGGATGATTATAATGGCGGCGTGCGTGTGCGCGGTCAGAGTGTTATGAATGTGACCCAGGCCAGAGCACGCCATGCCAGCCGGATTGAAATCTGTTGTGATCAGTCTTCGTTGACCGCTGCCCGGCTGCGACAACTCAGTGATTGTCTGACCAGCACCCGCCAGGCGACAGAGAAGCTCCCCCTGGCTTTACGCTTTCGCCGTGCGGATGCAGAAGGGGATTTGCTTCTGGGCGAAGCCTGGCACTCGGAACCCTCTGATGATCAGATTATTGCCCTGAAAGAGATCTTTGGTAATCCGGCAGTACGCCTGGTTTGGCCTGACAACTGAGTGGTTTAGATTGTATTGGATAGTTCCTGAATTCAGTGTTGACATATTGAAGTTGTATTGATAGCTTCAATGTAGGGATATGTATTAAATATTTAATGGATAAAATAATGCCACGTGCTCAGTGCATAACTGCATTACCTTCTAATTAGGGGGGTGATTGTCGATGTTTTTTACATACATTTATCGACATGGTTGGCGTTATACCTCCTTGGCTTTTTCTAATTTCTTACTGTGGTTTTCCGTGCTTCTTCAATTGGGAGGACTGATGGTATTGGGGTCATCACGACCTGTTTACAGTCAACTCAGTGCTGAAATGGGGTATGAGGAAGGTACTCTAATGGGATCGCTGCTCCTGGAGAAACTTTTAGGGGGTATAGGGTTATGGAGTTTTGCTTTGATCGCATTAATTGTTCTAGTAAAAGAATTTGTTGGGTTGGCTTTGCTGCGAAGACTTAAAATTAATGGGGTGCTTTTTCTTATTTGTCTTGGACTAGTGGCTTACGTAATCACCATGCTTTATTACCTGCCAATTCAATAACATTTTCAATCCTAATTCTGAAGCAAGCCAAATTGAGCGGATGCTGATCATTGATATGGGCGCCCTTGACGGGGCGCTTCGTGCTTGGTCGCATTCACTGCAACATGCCTCTTAGTTATAGCCTTCGGTACGGCGGTGTTTTATGTGGGGGCTCATTTTGGTTTTGGTGCTACTGATGCTATCCAGACTGGTGAACGGTTCGTTCAGCAGGTAGAATCCCACTATAAATAAATTTTAATTTTTGAATAACGCAGAACTGGAAGCACATGAATCCCAACTATCTCGATTTTGAACAGCCAATTGCAGAGCTGGAAGCCAAAATCAATGAGCTACGCCACGTCGGTGCTGGTAATGCAGATCTGAATCTGTCTGATGAGATCAATAATCTGCAGGAAAAGAGTAACCGTCAGACGCGATCAATCTTCAGCGATTTGAGTGCATGGCAAATATCGCAACTCTCCCGTCATCCTCAGCGTCCTTATACGCTGGATTACCTGGCTTTAGCGTTTGACGACTTTGACGAGATACACGGGGATCGTCATTTTGCCGATGATCCGGCTATTGTGGGTGGTATTGCACGTCTGGATGGTGTCCCCGTTGTGGTTATCGGTCATCAGAAAGGGCGTGAAGTAAAAGAGAAAGTTCGGCGTAACTTCGGTATGCCGCGGCCTGAAGGGTACCGTAAGGCGCTGCGAATTATGGAGATGGCCGAGCGCTTCAAGTTACCGGTACTGACCTTTATTGACACACCCGGGGCCTATCCGGGTATTGATGCCGAAGAGCGCGGCCAGTCCGAAGCCATCGCCTTTAACCTGGCTAAAATGTCACAACTGAAAACCCCGATTATCTCTACCGTGATCGGTGAGGGTGGGTCTGGTGGTGCGCTGGCAATCGGCGTTTGTGATGAGCTGCTGATGCTGCAGTATGGTACTTATTCGGTGATTTCGCCGGAAGGCTGTGCCTCCATTTTGTGGAAAAGCGCCGAACGGGCTCCTGACGCAGCCAAAGCCATGGGGATCAACTCTCAGCGTCTGCATGAGCTGGGGCTGGTGGACCGGGTGGTTCCGGAACCTCTGGGTGGTGCTCATCGTAATCCAACGGATATGGCGGCCAGCCTGAAAGTCCAGTTGCAGGCGTCACTGGAGCGACTCGCACAGATGGATACTGATGCCTTGGTTGAGCGTCGTTATAAACGTTTAATGTCATACGGCATCGGCTCGGTCTGAGTCGCGTTTCGCACCGGGTATGAAGGATCCTGTCGCTTTATTGGCTCGCTTACCCGGTCGCTTCCCTGATGCCAAACGCTGGTTGATTGCTTACAGTGGTGGGTTGGACTCTCAGGTCTTGCTGACTGCGGCGGCTGAAGTCTTGCCGCACGCTCAGCTATTGGCTGTTCATGTTCATCATGGCTTGCAAGCCGCCGGGGATGACTGGGCAGCCAGTTGCCAGCATCATTCGAGCGAACTAAACATCGATTTTCAGTTGTGCCGTGTGGCGCCGCAGAGCAGCTCTGAAGCAGCTGCACGGGATGCACGTTACCAGGCTTTTGCTACCCTGATGCAGCCAGGTGATGTGTTGTTGATGGCGCATCATGCCAATGATCAGGCCGAAACTCTTCTTTATCGATTGATCCGTGGAGCCGGCGTGGCAGGTTTGTCGGCCATGCCGGTGGAGCGCCCGTTGGGGCAGGGTAAGTTGGTGCGCCCTTTTTTATCCTTGTCGCGGAGTGTGCTGGAAAGCTGGGCACGGCAGCGTGAGCTTGACTGGGTTGAAGATCCTTCCAATGCTTATCAGCAGTATGCACGTAACTATCTGCGCCATCAGGTAATGCCTGTAATCACTCAGCGCTGGCCGGGCGCTGTTACCCAGTTTGTAGAAACCGCAGGCTATATGGCTGAAGCCCGTGAACTGTTAGACGTTCTGGCTGAGCAGGATGCAGTATCTTGTCTGGAATCACCAGAGGTACTGCAGCTGCCGCCATTGTTCCAGTTGTCAGAAACGCGTCAGAACAATCTGCTGCGCTATTGGTTGCGCAGTCATCAGTGTGTACTGGGAACTGAATCCTTGCATCAGTTACGCCGTCAGTTTCTCCAGGGAAAGGGTAACCCGGAGCGCTTGCTGCAATTGCAACCCGATTTACACTTACGCACATACAGAGAACGTTTGTTCCTGTGGCGACCTTCGGTGCTATCCACTTGCTTAACAGCCGGACCTTTGACACTGCAGCCAGGTTCCGCAATTTCCCTCGCTGGTGGCGTCTTGCGGATAGACGGAGATGCCCCTGGGCAAAACGGCATTATGCAACTGAAATACCGACAGGGTGGTGAGCAGCTACACCCGGCTGGACGAGGTGTAGGCGTTAGTTTATCTAAACTATTTCAAGAGGTTGGTGTGCCGCCCTGGCTAAGAGATAGCTGGCCGTTACTCTGTGATGACAAGGGTATACTAGTGGTGCCAGGTATCTGCGAAGATCAGCGCTGGCAGGGTAAATCAAATCTATCTTGTCTCTGGCAACCTTTTGGATTGTCTGGTGAGCCATTTTTTTGTTAGTATACAATACCATCTTGACCCCTCCTAAAATCACGACTTTTACAGGTTTCGCATGACGCGCTATATATTCGTCACAGGCGGTGTAGTGTCCTCACTGGGCAAAGGTATTGCCTCAGCTTCACTGGCAGCCATTCTTGAGGCCCGCGGCCTTAAGGTCACTATGCTTAAGCTCGATCCATACATCAATGTGGATCCGGGTACCATGAGTCCTTTTCAGCATGGAGAGGTTTTTGTTACCGATGATGGTGCCGAAACAGATCTTGATCTGGGACACTATGAGCGATACATCCGCACGACTATGAATCGGCGGAACAACTTCACCACCGGTCGTGTTTATCAACACGTGTTGCGCAAAGAGCGTCGCGGTGACTATCTGGGCGGCACAGTGCAGGTGATTCCGCACATCACCGATGAGATCAAACGCCGTGTTATTGAGGGTGCCAGTGGTGCCGAAGTAGCGCTGGTAGAAATCGGCGGGACTGTAGGTGATATTGAATCCTTGCCGTTTCTTGAGGCTGTGCGCCAACTGCGCATTGAGGTTGGTGCCAATAATGCCATGTTTATGCATTTGACCCTGGTGCCTTACATCGCGACAGCGGGTGAAACCAAAACCAAACCCTCTCAGCACTCGGTAAAAGAGTTACGGTCTATCGGTATTCAGCCGGATATTCTGGTGTGCCGTTCCGAACAGCCTTTGCCGTCTTCCGCAAGACGTAAGCTGGCGATGTTCACCAATGTGGAAGAGCGTGCGGTAATCTCCTTGCCCGATGCTCAGTCAATCTATTCAATCCCACGGATGCTGTTTGAGCAGGCGCTGGATGAGATTGTTATTGACCGTTTTCGTATCGACTGCCCACCGGCTGATCTGCAGGAATGGGATAGAGTCTCTGATTGCTTCCTGAATCCGGATGGCGAAGTACGTATTGCCATGGTCGGTAAGTATATGGAGCTGCTGGATGCGTATAAATCACTGATAGAGGCGATTACGCATGCCGGTATCGCACTGCGTAAGAAAGTACGCATTGATTATATCGATTCAGAAAAAGTTGAGCGTGAAGGCACCGCAATCCTGGAAAATGTTTCCGCCATACTGGTGCCCGGTGGGTTCGGTGAGCGTGGTGTTGAAGGCAAAATCATGGCGGCACGTTACGCCCGTGAGAACAAGGTACCTTACCTGGGTATTTGTCTGGGTATGCAGGTGGCTGTTATTGAGTATGCGCGTAACGTTGCTGGATTGGCGCAGGCTAACTCTACCGAGTTTGATAAACAGTCTGCGCATCCGGTCATCGGTTTGATTACTGAATGGGTTGATCTGGATGGTAATGTAGAGCAGCGCAGTGATGATACCGATCTGGGTGGCACTATGCGCCTGGGTGCGCAGGTTTGTCATCTGACTGAAGGCTCACGTTCGGCGCAGGTCTATGGCGCTACGGAAATCAGAGAACGGCATCGTCATCGTTACGAAGTGAATAATCACTATGTGCCACTTTTGGAAAAAGCCGGTTTACTGATTGCCGGGCGTTCTGCCGATGGTGAGCTGGTCGAAGTGGTTGAAGTGCCGGATCATCCGTGGTTTGTAGCCTGTCAGTTTCATCCTGAGTTTACTTCTACCCCTCGTTACGGCCATGGCCTGTTCACTGGGTTTATTCAAGCGGCACTGGACTACGCAGTGCAAAACTGAAAGTTTTGTTACCTACTTAATCGGAGAGTAAAAGTTATGGCAAAGATTGCTGATATCAAAGCGCGTGAGGTTCTGGATTCGCGTGGCAACCCCACGGTTGAAGCCGACGTGATCCTGGAATCCGGTGTTGTCGGCAGCGCTTGCGCGCCTTCCGGTGCCTCTACCGGTTCCCGTGAAGCACTGGAGTTACGTGATGGCGATAAATCACGTTACCTGGGTAAAGGCGTTTTGAAAGCAGTTGCTGCTGTAAATACTACTATCCGTCAAGTGCTGCTGGGTATGGATGTCACTGATCAGCGTGCGCTGGATGGCAAGATGCTGGCGCTGGATGGTACGGCTAATAAGTCTGTACTGGGTGCCAACGCGATACTGGCGGTGTCCTTGGCTGCCGCTAAAGCGGCAGCTACAGCCAAAGGCATGCCGCTCTATGCCCATATTGCCGAGATCAATGGCACGCCGGGTCAGTATTCTATGCCCTTGCCGATGATGAATATCCTCAACGGTGGAGAGCACGCCGATAACAATGTGGATATTCAGGAATTCATGGTGCAGCCGGTTAACTTCACCAGCTTCAGTGAAGGGCTGCGTTGTGGCGTTGAGATTTTTCATGCGCTCAAAGCGGTGCTGAAAGCACGTGGTCTGAACACGGCAGTTGGCGATGAAGGTGGCTTTGCGCCTAACCTGGGTTCCAATGAGGAAGCGCTGGTAGTGATCCGTGAGGCGGTGGAACGGGCTGGATACGAACTGGGTAAAGACGTTACCTTGGCACTGGATTGTGCCGCCTCTGAGTTTTACAAAGCCGGTCAGTATGATCTGGCCGGTGAAGGCCAGGTATTTGATGCCGCCGGTTTTGCTGATTATTTGAAAATGCTGTCAGAAAAGTATCCGATAGTGTCTATCGAAGATGGTATGGACGAGTCTGACTGGGCTGGCTGGGCTGATCTGACACGTAAAATCGGTGATAAAGTGCAATTGGTCGGTGATGATCTGTTTGTCACCAATACCGAAATTCTGCAGGAAGGTATCGAAAAGGGTATCGCTAACTCGATTCTGATCAAGTTTAACCAGATAGGTTCGCTCACTGAAACCCTGGATGCGATCCGTATGGCTAAAGAAGCCGGTTACACGGCGGTTATTTCTCACCGCTCTGGCGAAACGGAAGACACCACGATTGCAGATCTGGCAGTTGGAACAGCCGCCGGGCAGATAAAAACCGGCTCACTGTGCCGCTCAGATCGTGTTGCCAAGTACAACCGTTTGCTGCGTATTGAAGCGGAGCTGGGTGACAAGGCAGTCTACAACGGCTTGTCTGAAATCAAAGGTCAGTCCTGATAGTTGCTATCAGGCTGTCTGAAAGGGGGTGTATCCCCCTGTTTGGGCGGGTAATCTCGTGTTTCGTCTGTTAATTTTAATCCTGTTGCTGCTGTTGGCTGGGCTGCAGTACCGGCTCTGGCTCGGAGATCCCAATCTGCGTCAGGTGTGGCAACTGGAGCAGGCGATTCTGGAGCAACGTCGTGAAAATCAGCTTTTGGCTGAACGTAATCAGCGTCTCGAAGCGGAAGTGGCTGATCTGAAAGAAGGGGTGAAAGCCATTGAAGAACGGGCACGTAGTGAAATGGGGCTGATTCAGGAAGGTGAGACCTTCTATCGTCTGATTGAACAGGATGCATCTCAGAGGTCTCAGCCTTGAATCTTCTGGATCAGTTACTCAGTCGGCCAGATGCCTACTTACTGGGTGCGCCCACAGGTACAGCCGTTATCAGGCGCTTTGCCGAGGACTTCTGCGTTGAAGAAGTCCTCGGTTTTGAACCAGATGGCGCAGGTGAACACCAGTTTCTGTTCATTCGTAAAACGGGTGAAAATACTGACTGGGTGGCCCAGCAACTGGCATGCTTTACTCAAACCCATCCCCGCGATATAGGTTATGCTGGCAAAAAAGATCGTCATGCCGTGACCGATCAATGGTTCAGTGTACGGCTCCCTATAGGTAAACAACTGGATTGGTCTGCTTTTGAAACCGATTCCATTAAAGTGCTCAGACAAGCTCGTCATAGCCGTAAATTGAAAACCGGCGTGCTGCAAGGCAATCGTTTCAGTCTGCGTTTGCGGGATGTCAGTCATCCGGATGAGTTGCAGCAACGCTTTAATCAGTTGAAAACATCCGGTGTGCCTAACTATTTTGGCGAGCAGCGCTTTGGCCATAATTATGGCAATATCAGCAAGGGTGAGTTATTGATTGCCGGACGGTTGCGCGATCGCAATCGTCAGAAGCGAGGCCTTTATATTTCGGCTCTTCGCTCAGCGTTATTTAATCAGGTAGTGAGTGCGCGTATTCATCAGGGTATCTGGAACAAGGTTGCCCCAGGGGATGTATTGATGCTTAATGCCAGTCAAAGTTGCTTTGTTTACACTGATGCTGAAACGGATTGTCAGTCGCGCTTGGAACAAGGCGATCTGCATTTGACCGCCCCTCTTTGGGGGCGTGGGGGATTGATGTCACAAAATAGCATGGCTGAGTTTGAACAGTCGGTGCTGTCTCCCTGGCAGGCTTGGTGTACCGGGCTGGAAGGCCTGGGACTAAATCAGGAACGCCGTGCGGTCAGAGTATTATTGCAAACGCCGGGTCTGGAGCAGGAGTCTGGCTCGACCTGGCGGATGAGTTTTGGTTTGCCCGCAGGGGCTTTCGCTACCAGCCTGGTGCGTGAGCTCTGTCAGTTGGAAAATGAAAAAGCTGTACCAGGCTGCTCTCCACAAACGGATGAGTAGTATCAAAGTGCTAATTAAAAATACTGCCTGACAGTATTCAGAGAGAAGAGATGAACATTTTAGTCTCCAATGATGATGGGGTATACGCACCGGGACTAGCCATTCTAGCAGAAGCTCTGCGTCAGGATGCCAAGGCGCTGTGTGTCGTTGCTCCGGACCGTAATCGCAGTGGTGCCAGTAATTCATTGACACTGGATCGCCCCCTGGAAACCTACCATCATACCAGTGGCTATTTCAGCATTAATGGAACACCAACGGACTGCGTGCATTTAGGTCGCTCTGGTTTATTTATGGATGGCTTCGTGCCGGATATCGTAGTTTCCGGTATTAATGTGGGTGCTAATCTGGGTGATGATGTGATTTATTCAGGTACAGTTGCCGCCGCGATGGAAGGGCGTACTTGCCGTTTACCACCGATTGCCGTGTCTATGGATAGCTTTCATCCCAAGCATTTTGCTACTGCGGCTGAAATTGTTCGCAGTATTGTGGCTAAGCTAGAGTCTTTGGTGATCGCTCCACGCACTGTGCTTAATATCAATATACCGGATTTGCCGATGGATCAGATTCAGGGGATTCATGTTACGCGCCTGGGGCATCGTTTAGCGGCTAACCTGCCGGTGGCAACGGAAGATCCGCGAGGTAAGGTACGCTACTGGATTGCTGGTGCCGGTGAAGTGGCTGACCGGGAACCTGGAACAGATTTTTTTGCGCTGGAGCAGAATTGCGTATCTGTAACACCTTTGCAGATCGATATGACCCATTATTCTGGTATGGATAACCTGGCTAGCTGGTTAGAGGCGCTGTGATGGATCTGGATCTTCAGGGAATTGGTATGACGTCGCGTCGTACCCGGGAGCGTTTGATAGCACGCTTGCGTGAAAAGGGTATCGCTAATATGCGTGTTCTGGATACCATTCTGGCAACACCGCGACACCTGTTTCTTGACGAAGCCTTATCACATAGAGCTTATGAGGACACCTCTCTGCCTATCGGTTTTAATCAAACTATTTCACAGCCTTATACGGTGGCAAGAATGACCGAGGCTTTGTTGGCCGGAGGGCCACTGCAATCGGTGTTGGAGGTTGGAACCGGGTCGGGATATCAGACAGCTGTTCTGGCGCAGTTGGTTGATCAGCTATATAGTGTTGAACGCATTCGTCCCCTGCAGGAAAAAGCCCGCAGTCGTTTGCAGCGACTGAAGCTTTACAATGTCATGTTGCGCCATAGCGATGGTGGTATGGGATGGCCGGAGAAGGGGCCTTTCGATGGTATTCTGGTGACAGCTGCACCGGCTGAGGTACCACCGGAATTGCTTGAACAGTTGGCACCGGGTGGTCGTCTGGTCATTCCAGTGGGTGGTGATCTGCAGCAATTGAAACTGGTTATACGTCATGACGACGATAACTACACGACTGAAGTGCTCGAAGGGGTCAAATTTGTGCCTCTGCTCAGTGGGCTGGTGCGTTGATAAGGATTGGAATATTAATGCAGCGAAGCAAGAAAGATTATGTGGTTTTAGCCGGTAAAGGCATGTTGATGGGAGCGGCTGATGCTGTTCCAGGCGTTTCCGGTGGTACGGTTGCTTTTATAACCGGCATATACGAAGAACTTATTCACAGTATTCGTCAGTGTGGCCCGGAGGCTTTGAAAACCCTATTTTCTCAGGGTTTGAAGGCATTCTGGACGCAGATTAACGGGACTTTTCTGTTGACGTTGGTCAGCGGTATCCTGTTCAGCCTGGTGACTTTGTCACGAGTGGTGCTTTATTTGCTGGATCAGCATCCTGTGCTGCTTTGGTCGTTCTTTTTTGGGTTGATCCTAGCGTCCACCTGGAGTGTTATGCGCCACACAGGGCGTGTGAGTCTGAATGTGTTGGCGGTGTTTTTACTCGGTGCCGTTGTCGCTTTGCAGATCACATCCATGACACCGGTCGTGACTGATCCAAGTTATTTTATGATCTTTATTTCCGGAATGATTGCCATTTGTGCGATGATTTTACCTGGTATATCCGGCAGTTTTATTCTTTTGTTACTGGGAATGTATGCTCCCGTGCTGATGGCTCTTAAAGGGTTTCAACTGGACTTTATTGGCGTGTTTGTACTGGGATGTGTGACGGGTCTACTGAGCTTTTCACATTTTCTGAGTTGGGCTTTTGCTCATTACCGTGTGCTGACTCTGTCGTTACTCGGTGGCTTTATGCTGGGCTCTCTGAATATGGTCTGGCCATGGAAGTACACCCTGGCGTACAGTATTAATGGTCAGGGAGAAGAGCTGCCACTGCAGCAGAAAAATATTTTACCGGATACTTTTTCTGCGCTGACCGGCCAGGACCCCTTGACCTTAGTTGCCATAGGTTTGATGCTTGCGGGCATGGTTTTAGTTCTGATACTGGACAAGCGCTGAACGGGAGAAAACGTGAGCAGGGGCAGGATCAGTTTTATTGTCATGATACTGTCGCTGGGGCTGATACAGAGCTGCAGCACTGGGTATGCACCTGTGACCGAGCGTTCCATGGGCGCACGTCAGCTCGGTGTGCCTGTGTCCTCCTCCCAGCGAAATAACAGTCGGCCTGCCCCTTTGTCCAATCCTGGCAGCTACAGGGTTCAGCGGGGTGATACACTTTACTCTATCTCCTGGCGCTATGGCCTGGATTACCGAGAAGTGGCGCGTTGGAATGGTGTCAACGAGCGCTTTGAGATCTACCCCGGTCAGGTGCTGAATCTGGCAATATCCTCCAGCAGTAACACCAAGCCAACGCCCCCAGTTGCTTCACCAGCCACCACCACGCAGTCCCGGTCTCAGCCAACCTCATCAACTCAGTCAGTATCATCGGCATCCCAATCCTCTGCATCGGCACCCTCGACAGTCATTGTTGCCGGACAACCTGCTTGGCGTTGGCCAGCAGACGGTCAGATTATTCGACGCTTCTCAGCGGTAGAGGGTGGGAGTAAAGGCATTGATATTGCCGGTAAAACAGGCGATTCTGTCATCGCCGCTGCCGATGGGCGGGTTGTCTATGCTGGCAGTGGCTTGCTGGGCTACGGTAATCTGGTGATTATCAATCATAATCGTCAGTTTTTGAGTGCATACGCGCACAACAGTCGCATTCTGGTGAGTGAAAATGATATGGTTAAATCAGGTACGAAAATCGCCGAGATGGGACAAACAGGGACTGATCGAGTGCAGTTGCATTTTGAGATCCGGCGCGATGGAAGGCCCGTAGATCCTTTAACGTATCTTCCAAAACGATAACAATAAAACTGGATAATCCAGAGTCTTTACTGAAGGGTTAGCAGATGGTGTCAATGAACGATAGCGATAAAATTGACGATGAGTTCGTAATGGACTCGGATGATCTGGTCGATGATCTCGATCAACAGGATGAGGAAGAAAGTGACAATGAGGTCGATGAGTTCATGAACAGTAGTCGCGGACGTGGCAGTGCCACACATCAGGATCTGATGAATGCCAAAAGCCTTGATGCAACACAGATCTATTTAAATGAGATCGGATTTTCCCCACTTTTGTCAGCAGAGGAGGAGGTTTACTTTTCCCGGCTTGCACTCAAAGGTGATGATGCTGCCCGCAAACGTATGATTGAAAGTAACCTGCGTTTGGTCGTTAAAATCGCACGACGCTATATCAATCGTGGTCTGACCCTGTTGGATTTAATTGAGGAAGGTAACCTGGGTCTGATTCGGGCCGTAGAAAAGTTTGATCCTGAACGAGGTTTTCGATTTTCGACCTATGCAACCTGGTGGATACGCCAGACCATAGAGCGTGCAATTATGAATCAGACACGCACCATCCGTCTGCCGATCCATGTGGTTAAAGAGTTGAACCTGTATCTGCGGGCTTCCCGTCAATTGGCACAAAAACTTGACCATGAACCAACGGCTGAAGAGATAGCGGCGCTGGTCGAAAAACCGGTCGAAAGCGTTGAGCGCATGCTGGGCCTGAATGAACGTGTGGCATCTATTGATATCCCGGGTGCTGGTGGCAGTGACAAACCCTTGTTGGATACGCTGGCCGATACTGAAGGTAATGATCCAGAGTCGCTGCTGCAAACCACCAATATCAGCGGCAATCTGAATCGTTGGTTGGATATGTTGCCGGAAAAACACGCTGAAGTGATTGCGCGCCGTTTTGGCTTGCGTGGTTACGAAATGAGCACACTTGAAGAAGTTGGTAATGAGATCGGCCTGACACGTGAGCGCGTCAGGCAGATACAGGTTGAAGGTCTGAGAAAGCTGCGTGAAATTGTTGAAAAGAACGGTTTGAATGGTGAAGACCTGTTGCAATAACCCGGCTTTATCCTGATGAGCCGCCTCAGCCGTATTCTGCCTTTGGGCCGAAAGCGTTTGCTGGCATCGGTGCTGCTGTTTTTGGCGCTCAGTTTAGCCGTGCCCTGGGTTATTCACTCGCGTCTGGGTGGCGATTGGCCTGTTCTGGAACTGCAAGTCTGGTGGCCGGGCTGGCTTGCAGCCTGTGTACTCCTGTTGCTGCTGTACTATCTGGCAGATGGGTTACGACTCTATTTTACGCTCAGGGTATTGAAGCAGCGGGTGCCACTCACCTCTCTATTGCCTCTGGTGTTTCTCAATCTGTTGGTTTCCAATCTGACCCCTATGGCTACGGGTGGTGGGATAGCGCAGGTCTGGTATTTACGTCGTCATGGCGTTCATATGGGTACAGCGACAGCGGCGACGACGCTGAGAACACTGCAGTCGGTACTGCTGATTTTTCTGCCTGTGCCGCTGTTGATAATCTGGCTGAACCCTCTTGCCGGCACGGGATTTGGGGAGACTCTGGAATTTTCACTGGGATTTGTTGCCGGTGTATACCTGTTATTTTTTTATATTCTGTTTCGTCATGTACGCTTGGTAATCGCGACGCTGGAGTTGCTGCTGCGACTTCCCGCTCACTTCAACTGGATATCAGCCACCAGGCTAGGGTATTGGCGCTTTAAAATCCGGCGCGAGATGATACGCTTTGTTACCGCGATGAACCTCTTTTTGCGGGGCGATCCCGTCTACATACTGCTTTCCCTGGTGTTTACTGCCATTTTTCTGCTCAGCCTGTTCAGTTTTCCCGCTTTGATTCTGGTAGGGCTGGGTCAGGGAATTGACTATTTTGAAACTCTGGGTTTGACCAGTATGACCACCTTTGTGATGTATTTTGCACCTACGCCAGGAGCGGCTGGCGTTGCTGAAGGCGCCCTGGGGACGCTGTTTTCGGGCCGGGTGCCCGCTTCGAGTCTAGTGCTGATGGTGCTGCTGTGGCGTTTTCTGACCATCCATCTGGGAATGTTAATAGGTGTGCCCATTACGCTGCATATTCTGCTCAAAGGACACACTAATGCCAAAAGGCAGTAATGCGTTGATCCGGGTGCTGTTCTATCTCAGCCTGGGATTGGTACTGCTGCTCATTCTCTATAAAGTGTACCTGAATTTTTTCGAAATCGACTTTCATTCTGTGCATGCCGAGCAGGTCGATCTCATTGAAGAAACGCTGGCAGATCGTGATAGCTTTCGTTTTGCTGTAGTGGGCAATATCAACAATTCAATAGGTATTTTCGAGCGCAAAATTATTCCCATGTTGAATGACAGCGGTGTGGATTTCGTGGTCTCGGCGGGCAATGTGGTTAGCGGTGGAGGGGAGGATAAATACCGGGCTCTGCATCGTACGCTGTCACGACTGAACCTGCCTTACCTGCTGACCTTTGGTGAACAGGAACACAGCTTCTTGGGGGATTTTCGCTTTTATGATCATTACGGCCCTTATGTGTTTTCGTTTGTGGTTGGCAATAGTCGTTTTCTGTTTATCGACAGCACCTTGAAAACCGATCTGGAGTGGCAAATACACTGGCTGGAACAGGAGCTCGCGGGCAGTGATGAGCACTACCGTTTTATGTTCATTGGTCAACCTCTTGTTGCGGTGAAACAGGAATGGGTAATTGATCTTGGGGATGACTATCTGATGTCTGAGCCGGGCCAAAAGGCCTTGCAATCGATTATCAAGGATCAGGGCGTGGATGTGGTATTTTCAGCCAACTTTCCCATCTACTCTTACCAGCAACATGATGGGGTTGAGCATGTGGTAACCGGTGGCGCCGGAGGTTTTGTTCCCGATACTGAACACGGTTACTACCATTATGTGGATGTTAGCGTGTCTCCACAGGGTATTGTCATTGAACCGGTAAGTCTTGATATCACCCAGCATCCTATCTGGAGAAGGCTAGAGCGGCTCTGGCTGTGGATACACTCGTTGTTCTATGTAGGGTATCTCAACTTTATACTCCTGCTGGGAATGCTGATTGCGCTGTCGAGCTGGCTTTATGGGCTGATTTTTGTGGAACGTGACTATTATCCCAGTTTCGACCGAGACCCGGCGCTTTATCTGCAGCAACCTTTGCGGGTGGCGATGTTCACCAATAATTATCTGCCGTTCATCGGTGGAGTGCCTATCTCAATTGACCGCTTGCGGCGCGGTCTGGAAGCGCTGGGGCATAAGGTGCTGATAGTGGCTCCGGCCTATGGTAAATACAGCGAAGACACAGAGGTGCGTGTGCCCATGCTGTTGCCATTGGGACGCAACAGTGAGTTCAGGTTGGCAAATCTGTTTCAGCCAGCTATGTATCGCCGTGTTAAAGCATTCAAGCCGGATATCATTCATGTTCATCACCCTTTCTGGCTGGGCAGTGCCGGGCTTTGGTTAGGTCGCGGGTTGGGTATACCTGTGGTGCTGACCTATCACACCCGTCTGGAGCATTATGCTCATTACGTTCCCCTTCCGGGTCCATTGTTTCGTAATCTGGTTTCTCATGCCCTGGTAAAACGCTTTGCCAACCGCTGTGATGCGGTGGTGGTGCCAACCCATTCGGCCGAAGAGTATTTGCGGATGATCGGTGTGCGTCGCCCCATTCATATACAGCCAACGGGCATTGAATATGTGCGTTTCAGTAAGGTCGCAGAGGATGAGGTAGCCCAGTTGCGACAGGAACTGGCACCTCAAGGAGAGCGGCTGTTGCTGAGTATTTCCAGACTGGGGCGTGAGAAAAACCTCGATTTTCTGCTGGATGCTTTTCATCAGTTGCGTAAGACCTGTGAGCAGCCCGTGCGACTGGTAATTCTGGGTGAAGGGAATGAGCGTTCTCACCTGGAGCAACGTATACATGAGGAGGGTCTGCAGGAGGTTGTTTTACTGCCTGGCAGCGTGCCACCTGAACAAATTCCGATTTATTGCCGTGCAGCGGATGTATTTGTGTTTGCTTCCTGTTCTGAAACTCAGGGCATGGTTATTCTGGAAGCGATGGCCGCCGGACTGCCGGTTGTGACAGTCCGTTCCAGTGGCATAGACGATATTGTCGAACAGGGGCGCAACGGCTTCAAAACAGCGCTGGATAAAGAGCAGTGGAGTAGCCAGGTAGGTCAGCTGCTGGAAGATGAACCTTTACGTATCCGGCTGGCACAAGCCGCTTATGCCTTCGCCGCTGATTATGATATTGCGCCCTTTAGCCGCAGTATTGCCGAACTCTATGCACGAGCATTGGCGCAGAAAGACGCTGGTAACCCCGTACAACCTGATGGATAACAACAGCAACTGAGATAGACACGGCCTGTCTCAGTCCATCAGTTGCTTCAGCGCATAAAGCGTCTCTAAGGCCTGGCGCGGCGTCAGATCATCCAGCTGTAGTTCACGCAGTTGCGTTTCTACCCTTGACGGTCGTGATGTGACAAACAGGTCGCTCTGCACCGGGGTATCGGGTGAGTGATAACCAGGATCCGGGTTGCGTTCAGGCTGACTGGCACTGCTACGACTGTCCTGCTCAAGTAACACCAGCTTGTCGCGTGCATTGTTGATTACCTCCGTCGGGATGCCTGCCAGTTGAGCCACCTGGAGGCCGTAGCTCTGGCTGGCGGGGCCCTGTTGTACCTCATGCATAAACACTATGTGGTCGTTGTGCTCAACGGCGGTCAGGTGCACATTATTGACACCTGAGGCCAGCTCCGGCAAAGCCGTCAGTTCAAAATAGTGGGTGGCAAACAGGGTAAAGGCGCGAATCTCGCGGGCCAGATACTCAGCACAGGACCAAGCCAGGGAAAGTCCGTCAAAGGTACTGGTTCCACGTCCAACTTCATCCATCAGCACCAGACTGTTGGGTGAGGCGTTGTGTAGAATATTGGCCGTTTCATGCATCTCGACCATAAAGGTGGAACGCCCCCCGGCCAGGTCATCCGATGATCCCATGCGGGTAAATATCCGATCAGTTAAGCCAATACGTGCCGCTTCGGCCGGCACGTAGCTGCCAATCTGTGCCAGCAAGGTAATCAGGGCAACCTGGCGCATATAGGTGGATTTACCCCCCATATTTGGACCGGTAATAATCTGCATAGGCTGTTCCCGGTTCAGGTACAGGTCGTTAGCGACAAAGGGAGTGTCATTGACCTGTTCCACTACCGGGTGACGCCCGGCGGTAATTTCAATGACCGGCTCCTGTGTTAACTCTGGGCGGCAATAATTCAAGGATTCAGCACGTTCGGCCAGGCAGCAGAGCAGGTCAAGCTCAGCCAATGCCGATGCCGAGAGCTGCAGGGGACCTAGCTGTTCAGCCAGTACTTCCAGCAGCGCCTCATAAAGTTGTTTTTCCCGCGCCAATGCACGGCCTTTGGCACTGAGTGCTTTGTCTTCAAACTCTTTAAGCTCCGGAGTAATAAAACGCTCGGCATTTTTGAGTGTTTGGCGACGGATGTAGTCCGCTGGCACTGTGCCAGACTGGCTGCGACTGAGTTCAATGTAATAACCATGCACGCGGTTGTAACCAACCTTCAGCGTGGCAATATCGGTGCGTTCACGTTCACGTTTTTCCAGTTGCAGCAGATAGTCGCCCGCATGCTCGCTGAGACCTCGCAGTTCATCAAGCTCAGCATCATAGCCACTGGCAATCACACCGCCATCGCGGATAACAACCGGTGGACCATCAATGATGGCGCGTTGCAGTAGTGCGGCCAGTGTTGGGAACTCGGCAATCTCGGTAGAGAGTTCCGCGATTCTGATGGCATCGACTGACTGCATGGCAGCCTGTATAGAGGGTAGTGCCTGGAGTGCATCACGCAGGCGTTCCAGATCCCTGGGGCGTGCTGAGCGCAGGGCGACACGTGACAGAATACGCTCGCAGTCACCTATGGGTTGCAGCGCTTCGGCCAGGCGCTCAAAACGATAGTCTTCCAGTAGCCAGCGAATGGCATCCTGGCGCTGTTGCAGTCGGCTAAGGTCCCTCAGGGGGCGGTGTAACCAGCGTTTCAGCAATCGACTACCCATAGCCGTCTGGGTGCGGTCCAGTACCGATGCCAGGGTGTTCTCTCGTCCGCCACTGAGATTCATGTCCAGTTCAAGGTTGCGACGTGTGGCGGCATCCAGTTGCAGCGTTTCACTTCGGTCTTCAACCTGTAACCGGCGGATATGTGGCAAACTGCTGCGTTGTGTATCACGTGCGTACTGTAAAAGGCATCCGGCAGCACAAATTGCCAGTGGCAGGTGGGTACATCCAAACCCGTCCAGATTACTGACACTAAATTGCTGACAGAGCAGGCGTTCAGCTGTGCCTTGCTCAAAGTACCAGGGGGGCTGGTGATGTATGCCTTTACGCTGTAGCAATTCCGGTGGCAGTGCAACTGACTCATCATATAGAATTTCGGCAGGTTGCAGGCGTTCAATTTCAGCGATCAAATCGGTTTCCGAGTCCAACTGCAACAGGCTGAAACGCCCGGAACTGAGGTCAAGCTGTGCCAAACCTGTCAGGTTGTTCTGGCAGAGCACGGCCACCAGCAGGTTATCACTGGTGGCCTCAAGAAAGGCTTCATCAGTCAGGGTGCCAGGCGTGACAATACGTGCAACCTGTCGGTCCACTGGACCTTTGCTGGTGGCGGGATCGCCCACCTGTTCACAGATAACCACGGATTCACCCTGGCGTACCAGTCGTGCGATATACCCCTCTGCCGCATGATAAGGCACGCCCGCCATGGGGATGGGGTTGCCACCTGACTTGCCGCGTGCCGTCAGGGATATATCCAGCAATTTCGCCGCACGTTTAGCATCATCATAAAAAAGTTCATAAAAATCGCCCATGCGGTAAAACAGCATCTGCTGCGGATGTTCAGCCTTAAGCCTGAGATACTGTTGCATCATGGGCGTGTGCTGAGATAAATCTTCCTTAGACATGATCACCTTATCTCTCATCGATCTTTTGTAAACCGCACATTACAGGCCTTGACAGCAGTCTGCATTTGTCGGTTTCGACAGGGGTGATACGATACGGGATTTCGGGCGAATGTGGAACGAAGTGTTACACTCTATGCTATATAGATGATGGGTATAAACAGGAAACATAAAAATGAGAGATCTCGCTCAGGAAGTCGGTCTGGCGTTGCTGCATCGAAACGCCAGAATGGTCACTGCAGAATCTTGTACCGGGGGATGGGTGGCCGAACTGCTAACCCAGATTCCAGGTTCATCTGCCTGGTTTGATGCTGGCTATGTCACCTACTCGAACCAGGCAAAACAGCGGATGTTGGGAGTCAGTGCTGAAACTTTGATAGTCAAAGGCGCGGTATCTGAACCCGTGGTAGTGCAAATGGCTGAAGGGGCACGACAGGATGCCGATGTTGATATCGCAGTAGCTATTAGTGGTGTTGCCGGGCCTGACGGGGGGAGTGAGCGTAAGCCGGTAGGGACAGTCTGGTTTGCCTGGTCTATTCGTGGCTATCCGACAGTGACTTGCCTGTCATTTTTTTCTGGAGACCGGCAGGCTATCCGAGCCCAGGCGGTGGAGCAGGCGCTGGCTGGTGTGTTAGCTTATCTGCCAGCGCAGACTTGCATTCCTGAAAAAATATGAAATAATACTGTTCATGTATACAGTATCATCTGTAAAGCCCTAATGCTAAACCCAGAGGTTATAATTCAATGGACGAGAACAGAAAGAAAGCGCTTGATGCGGCACTGTCTCAAATAGAACGCCAGTTCGGTAAAGGCGCGGTAATGCGTATGGGCGATCACCCAAGGGAGGCGATTCCAAGTGTTTCCACCGGCTCGCTTGGTCTTGATATAGCTTTGGGATTGGGTGGTTTGCCTTATGGTCGCGTTGTGGAAATCTATGGACCTGAGTCTTCAGGTAAAACAACCCTGACACTGCAGGTGATAGCCCAGGCGCAGAAGCAGGGTAAAACCTGTGCCTTTGTGGATGCGGAACATGCGTTGGATCCCATCTATGCAGAAAAACTGGGCGTTGACGTTGATTCCTTGCTGGTTTCTCAGCCAGATACCGGTGAGCAGGCGCTGGAAATCACCGATATGCTGGTGCGCTCAAATGCGGTGGATGTCATCGTAGTCGACTCAGTCGCGGCGTTGACACCCAAAGCGGAAATCGAAGGTGAGATGGGTGATTCTCATATGGGGCTGCAGGCGCGTTTGATGTCGCAAGCATTGCGTAAGATGACCTCTAATGTAAAAAATGCCAATACGCTGCTGATTTTTATCAACCAGATTCGCATGAAAATCGGGGTGATGTTCGGTTCACCAGAAACCACAACCGGGGGCAATGCGTTGAAGTTTTATGCCTCTGTGCGTCTGGATATTCGCCGTATCGGTGCGGTAAAACAGGGTGACGAAGTAGTGGGTAATGAAACCCGGGTTAAGGTGGTCAAGAACAAAGTCGCACCGCCTTTCAAACAAGCTGAATTTCAGATTATGTATGGCAGCGGTATTTACCATATGGGTGAGGTTATTGATCTGGGTGTGAAGGAAGGATTGGTGGATAAATCCGGCGCTTGGTATGCCTATAAAGGGGACAAAATCGGTCAGGGTAAGGCTAATGCGGCCAAGTATCTGGAGGAACACCCAGAAGTAGCAGATGAAATTGAGCTGGAAATCCGCCGTCGTCTGCTGGCAACATCTGTCAAGCCTGAAAAGGCAGAGGCCTCCGAGGAGCCACAACTGGACTTATCGTGACGTTTCGCTACACTGCATTCTAGGAAGAATGCAGTTACTGCATCAAGCCTTTTCAGCCGTGTTGTGCTGATCTTTCTTGCGCTGAAAAGCCGCTTGGTGCAATCACCCTGCAACAGGATGTTGATTTTCTATGAAGTCGCCACTAGACCGACAAGCTCTCAAAAATAAAGTTATCACGTTTCTTGCTCGGCGAGAGTACTCTCGGGCAGAGCTTGTTTTGCGTCTCAAATCTAAAGCTGAATCCCCTGATATTCTGGAAGACGTTCTCGATGAGCTGGAAGCGGCCGGTTACCAGAGTGATCGGCGTTTTGCCGAAATATTTATCCGTAATCGTTTGAGTCAATGTTGGGGGTTAGAGCGGATCCGTTATGAGCTTCGACAAAAAGGCATCTGTCCGTCGCTCACCGCAGAAGTGTTGCAGGAACAATCACCTGATTGGGATTTACTGGCACGCACTTTGGTCGAAAAACGTTTTGGTGAAACGCTGGCTGCTGATTTGAAGGAGCAGGCTAGGCGGCTCCGTTACCTTGTGAATCATGGCTTTAGCTATGATCAGGCACAGCGCGCGCTTAAAACGGATTTGCAATGAAAATGCAAGGAAAAACATCGTACATTTTATTGTTATTCTATATAATCTTCGGTCATTTTCGGACCCGTACCAGGTAGCAGAAGGTTAATTATGCAATTCATGACCAGTGCAGAGATACGTCAGGCTTTTCTTGAATATTTCAGAGAGCAGGGGCATACCATTGTTGGGTCCAGTTCGCTGATACCCGGAAATGATCCAACCCTGTTGTTTACTAATGCCGGGATGGTGCAGTTTAAAGATGTGTTCTTGGGCACCGATAAGCGTGATTACAGCCGTGCAACTACGTCCCAGCGTTGTGTACGTGCGGGTGGCAAGCACAATGATCTTGAAAATGTGGGTTATACCGCACGCCATCATACCTTCTTTGAAATGCTGGGTAACTTTAGTTTTGGTGATTATTTTAAGCGGGAAGCCATAGGTTTTGCCTGGACTTTCCTGACACAAGTGCTGCAATTACCCGCTGAGCGCCTGTGGATCACTGTACATCACAGTGATGATGAAGCTGAGAAAATCTGGAAAGACGAAATAGGCGTTGACCCTGAGCGTTTTTCTAAGCTGGATGAAGATAATTTCTGGTCGATGGGTGATACCGGCCCTTGCGGTCCCTGTACAGAAATTTTCTTTGATCATGGGCCGGAAGTTGCCGGTGGGCCTCCGGGCAGTCCAGATGAAGATGGTGATCGCTATATAGAAATCTGGAATATCGTGTTTATGCAGTACAACCGTTCTGCCGATGGCGCTATGGCTCCTTTGCCCAAGCCTTCGGTAGATACGGGCATGGGCCTTGAGCGAGTTGCTGCCGTGTTGCAGCAAGTACATAGTAATTATGAAATTGATCTGTTTCGTGATTTGCTCGCAGCGGCGGCTGAAGCAGTAGGCTGTCCTGATCAGCAGCAGAAATCCTTGCGGGTTATTGCGGATCATATCCGTTCGAGTTGCTTTCTGATTACTGATGGCGTGGTGCCCTCGAACGAAGGCCGTGGTTATGTGCTTAGGCGTATTGTGCGTCGGGCTATACGCCATGGTAATAAGTTGGGTGCAAAAGGGGCCTTTTTCTACCAGTTGGCCAGGGCGATGGCTGACATTATGGGTGATGCTTACCCGGAATTACGCTCACAGCAGGCGCAAATTGAAAAAATATTATTGAAAGAAGAGCAGCAGTTTGCACGCACATTGGATAACGGCATGGGGATTCTGGAGCAGGCAATCGCTTCTCTTGCAGGCAAGGAGTTACCGGGTGAAACCGTATTCAGATTATACGATACCTATGGTTTTCCCGTTGACCTGACCGCTGATGTGGCACGTGAGCATGATCTGACCCTGGATATGGAGGGCTTTGAAGCCGCTATGCAAGCACAGCGCCAGAGAGCGCGTGCGGCCGGGCAGTTCAGCGTGGATTATAACGAGCAGTTGCAGCTGGATGGCGAGACCTGTTTCAACGGCTACCAGGCGTTGGAGGATCGTGGTCGTGTATTGATGTTGCTGCGTGATGGTAAAGCTGTAAAGCAATTGGCAGCAGGCGAAAAAGGTGTGGTTGTGCTCGAAAATACCGCTTTTTATGCTGAGTCAGGTGGTCAAGTGGGCGACTCTGGCGTATTACGCTGGGATAAAGGGCTGTTTGCTGTTACGGATTGTACCAAAGAAGGTAAGCACCATCTGCATCATGGCGAAGTGGCTGAAGGTGTGCTGCAGCTGGATGCGGTTGTTGTTACAGAGGTTGATGCTGCCAAGCGCCAGGCAACGGCATTGAATCACTCCGCAACACATTTGTTGCATGCCGCACTTCGTGATGTGCTGGGTGAGCATGTTCAGCAGAAAGGTTCATTGGTAGATGCTGAGCGTCTGCGTTTTGATTTTTCACACTTTGAAGCGCTGACTACGGAGCAATTGGAGCAGATTGAAAAACAGGTTAATGAGCAGATACGCGCCAATGTGGTTGTTGAAACTGAACTCATGTCACTTGATGCGGCCAAAATAAAGGGTGCAATGGCACTGTTTGGCGAAAAATATGAAGCCGATGTGCGTGTGCTGAGTATGGGTGACTTCTCGTTGGAACTCTGTGGTGGCACGCATGCTCGTCGTACCGGCGACATCGGACTGTTTCAGATTGTCAGTGAGGCGGGAATTGCTGCCGGTGTGCGTCGAATAGAAGCAGTAACAGGCGCCAACGCGCTTAACTATGTGGATGAGACCGAGTCACTGGTTGCTGAAATAGCCAGCTTGCTTAAGGGATCGCGCGGGAATGTTCTGGACAAGGTCAAGCAGTTGTCTGAGCGTACGCGTCAGTTGGAAAAAGAGTTGAGCCGGGTTAATTCGCAACTGGCATCAGCACAAAGCGGCGATCTGCTCTCACAGGTTCAGCAGGTAAACGGTATTGCAGTACTGGCAACACACCTTGAAGGTACTGATCCTAAATCGCTAAGAGATTTAATGGATCAGTTAAAAAATAAACTTGGCAGTGGCGTTGTGGTATTGCTGGCGCACGAGGATGGCAAGGTCAGTGTGGTTGCGGGTGTGACCAAAGATCTGACGTCACGTATTAAAGCAGGTGACCTGGTTCGCGAGTTGGCCACTATTCTGGGTGGTAAAGGCGGTGGTCGACCAGATATGGCCCAAGGAGGCGGTACTGATGCGACGGCAATTCCAGCCGCGCTTCAGCGTGTGCCTGAACTGGTGAGCGCTATCTGATTATTTTGTAATTTACTGTTTGACCGGGCCTTAGGGTCTGATCGGAGAAATGAAAATGGCATTGTACGTACACAAGTACGGCGGTACATCGGTGGGCTCAATCGAACGAATTGAAGCGGTTGCTGATAAGGTAAAAAGTTTTCGTGATCGCGGTGATGACGTTGTTGTCGTCCTATCCGCTATGAGTGGCGAGACAAATCGTTTGATCGGGCTTGCCAAAGCGATTGCGGCTGATCCTGATCCACGCGAAATGGATGTACTGGTGTCTACCGGAGAGCAGGTAACCATCGCGTTGCTGTGTATGGCGCTAGCTAAACGTGACGTGCCTGCACGCTCTTATACAGGAAGCCAGGTCAGAATCCTCACAGACAGTGCATTCAGTAAAGCCCGCATTCAAGACATAGACACGGGTAAAATGCGCGACGATCTGGCTGCAGGACGGGTTGTTGTAGTTGCCGGTTTTCAGGGTGTGGATGGTGAAGGTAATATCACCACCCTGGGTCGAGGTGGCTCCGATACAACGGGTGTGGCGCTGGCGGCTGCACTGAAAGCGGATGAGTGTCATATCTACACGGATGTAGATGGTGTCTATACAACAGATCCTCGCGTGGTTGGAACAGCAAGACGGTTGGAAAAAATCACTTTCGAAGAAATGCTGGAAATGGCTAGTCTGGGATCTAAAGTCTTACAGATCAGAAGTGTCGAATTCGCCGGTAAATACAAAGTCCCCTTGCGCGTACTTTCAAGCATGGTTGACGGGCCGGGTACATTGATTACAACAGAGGAAGACAGTATTGTGGAAAAACCGCTAATCTCAGGTATTGCTTTCAATCGTGATGAAGCCAAGCTTACCGTTGTTGGTGTGCCCGATATCCCGGGCGTTGCATCCAGAATTCTGGGGCCGGTCAGTCGTGCCAATATAGAGGTCGATATGATCGTACAGAATGTGGCAGGAGATAAGACCACAGACTTCACTTTTACCGTACATCGTAATGACTATGAAAAAGCCAGGACGATTCTGGAGAAGGTGGTAGTTGAGTTAGGTGCTCGTGAATGCACAGGGAATAACAAAATAGCCAAAGTATCAATTGTGGGTGTCGGGATGCGCTCACACGCCGGAGTGGCGAGTAGTATGTTTGATGCATTGGCTAATGAAAATATCAACATTCAGATGATCTCAACGTCCGAGATCAAAGTATCAGTCGTCATAGCTGAGAAGTATCTGGAGCTTGCAGTGCGTGCTTTGCATTCTTCGTTCAATCTTGATGCCACTGATACAGTGTCTGAGTAATTACTAACGGCTAAGGAGTTAAGCCATGATAACTAATCTATCAGGCTGCGCTAACTAAAAGGACCAGGAGATTCAAATGCTTATTTTAACAAGACGTGTAGGTGAAACCCTGATGGTCGGTGATGATGTTACTGTCACTGTTTTGGGTGTAAAGGGTAATCAGGTTCGTATCGGCGTTAATGCACCGAAGGATGTATCTGTTCATCGTGAAGAGATATATCAACGAATTCAGCGTGAAAAAGGAGATGATTCCGAAAAAGAGTAAATTTCTCTTTTCACAGGGAATTTTTCTTAGTAGTATATGCGCCGTTGTTAGGTGAGTTGGCCGAGTGGCTGAAGGCGCGCCCCTGCTAAGGGCGTATAGGGGAAACTCTATCGAGGGTTCGAATCCCTCACTCACCGCCATTTTGATATATGCGCCCGTAGCTCAGCTGGATAGAGTACCTGGCTACGAACCAGGCGGTCAGAGGTTCGAATCCTCTCGGGCGCACCATCAAAAAACAACGGCAATGTAAAAAAGTGTGCGCCCGTAGCTCAGCTGGATAGAGTACCTGGCTACGAACCAGGCGGTCAGAGGTTCGAATCCTCTCGGGCGCACCATTTACATCTCGTCACTTCTCTTTTCAGATCCGTTTAATCCCTTCTACTTTTTTCTTGTGTAACCCCAGTTCGAAAACACAATGTCTTGTCGTTTCAGTATGTTTGTCTGATTCTTGTAAAAAAATTACATCTTGGCTTGAGTATTGCTGATAGGCATAAATTTAGTTTTAATGGGGCTATTAAAAAATAAACAGTGTGCTGCCTGTCTTGAGTCGTGCACTATACTGAAAGCTATCTGTCGAACCTTACCTTGTTTTGGGGTGTGCGGTCATAAGCTGCCGGCAGATCAACCTGTCTTTATCGTTACAGGAGAGTTAAATGGATGAGTTATTAGCGGAAGGCCTTTCGCTCATGCTGTTTGGCATGGGGTTTGTCGTGGTCTTTTTGACCTTGCTGGTCATTGCTACCAATATTATGTCCCGATTGGTAATGCGTTTTGAGCCAGCTGCTGCACCTGCGGTTCCTGCCAAAGGGAGGGCGTCCTCCTCTTCAGCGTCCGGTCAACCGGATGACCAGACACTTGTCGCCGTAATGACGGCCGCCGTGCAAAAATTTCGTGCTGATCGTAACGGTCAATGAATCATTTTTAACGACATTAAAAAAAGGTTAGCCTCATGTCAGACGTAAAGAAATCGCTTGGCATCACTGAACTGGTTTTACGTGATGGTCATCAGTCCCTGCTGGCAACTCGTATGCGCCTCGATGATATGCTCCCTATTGCCGCTAAAATGGATCAGGTGGGTTATTGGTCAGCAGAAAGCTGGGGTGGTGCAACGTTCGATTCCTGTATTCGCTACTTGGGTGAAGATCCCTGGGTACGTATTCGTGAGCTGAAAGCCGCGATGCCGAACACCCCACAGCAAATGTTGTTGCGTGGTCAGAATTTGCTGGGCTACCGCCATTACGCCGATGACGTCGTAGCGCGTTTTGTTGAGCGCGCCGCTACCAATGGTGTGGACGTATTCCGTGTGTTTGACGCAATGAATGATCCTCGCAACCTGGAGTCAGCGATTAAGGCCGTTAAAGCCTGTGGCAAGCATGCCCAAGGCACTATGTCTTACACCACCAGCCGTGTGCATACGCTGGATATGTGGGTTGACTATGCCAAAACGCTTGAGGATATGGGGGCTGATTCCATAGCCATTAAGGATATGTCAGGTATCCTGACGCCTTACGACGCATTTGATCTGGTTTCTCGCTTGAAAGCTCAGACAGATCTCGAAGTGCAGTTGCAGTCGCATGCAACCTCTGGCCTGGCTGATATGACGCTGCTGAAAGCCATCGAGGCTGGAATTGACCGAGTAGATGCGTCCATTTCGTCCATGTCCATGACTTATGGTCATACAGCAACTGAAACGGTGGTAGCTGCTCTGCAGGGACAGGAGCGTGAAACAGGCTTAAATCTTGAATTGCTGGAAGAAATTGCCGCCTACTTCCGTGAGGTGCGTAAAAAATACGCGAAATTTGAAGGCTCTCTGCGTGGTACAGACTCTCGTATTCTCCTGGCTCAGGTGCCCGGCGGTATGCTGACCAATATGGAAAGCCAGCTAAGAGAGCAGGGTGCTGCCGATAAGTTTGATGAAGTATTGGCTGAAATACCTAAGGTCAGAGAAGATCTGGGTCTTATCCCGTTGGTCACTCCTACGTCACAGATCGTGGGTACTCAGGCCGTTATTAACGTACTGGTGGGTGAGCGCTACAAGAGCATCTCTAAAGAGGTTCAGGCCATCCTTAAGGGCGAGTACGGCGCTGCCCCCGCCCCTTACAATACTGAGCTGCAGGCGCGTGTTTTGGAGGGTGCTGAGGCAATTACCTGTCGTCCCGCTGATATGCTGGAGCCTGAGGTTGAAAAACTGACCGCTGAGCTAAAGCAGATTGCCAGCGAAAAAGGCATGAAGCTGGAGACCGGAGACAAAGAAATAGATGATGTGCTCACTTATGCACTCTTTCCGCAGATAGGTCTCAAGTTTCTGGAAAATCGCAATAATCCGGCTGCCTTTGAACCTATACCAAGTGCTGAAGATCAGCAGTCAGTGTCATCTGTGTCTAAAGAGACAGCAACGTCATCAGGTGATACAGGTGTCTACACTATTACCGTCAATGGTCAGAGCTATGTTGTTCAGGTCGCTGCAGGTGGTGATATATCTTCAGTGACGCCCTCTTCCGGACTGAACGCCGCACCTGTAGCCGCTCCGGTAACCGGTGGCGAGCCCGTGCCAGCTCCGCTTGCAGGTAATATCTGGAAGGTAATGGTGTCCGCAGGACAGCAAGTGAAAGAGGGTGATGTGTTGATCATTCTGGAAGCCATGAAAATGGAAACTGAAGTACGCGCCGCTCGAGCCGGAAGTGTTGTCTCTGTTGATATCAAAGAAGGTGATTCCGTCCAGGTGGGCGATTCACTGATGACGATTGCCTGATAGGTGCTGATAAATGGATAAGTTACTCAGTCTCTGGTACGCCTCTGGTGTTTACAACGTGGCCCCGGGTCAAGTTGTAATGATGTTGGTGGGTGTATTGTTACTTTATTTAGCAATCAATAAGAAATTTGAGCCTTTGCTATTAGTGCCAATCGGCTTCGGGGGGATTCTTGCGAACATTCCTCAAGCAGGTATGGCTTATTCGGCTGTTGAAAATGCCATTTATTTTGCAACGCCCAGCGTGCTGAATGAATTGTCTATTCTGTTTGATGCCGTTTCTATTGATCCTCATGAGTTGAAGGCTTTGTATGCCAATGCTCCAGCATCGGTAAAAGCCGCAGCCACTTTGATTGCCCAGGATGCAGGTTATACCAATGGTATGATGTACAATTTCTACAGTGTTGCAGTGAAATCCGGTGCGGCGCCTCTGCTTATCTTCATGGGTGTGGGTGCGATGACAGATTTCGGCCCTCTGTTAGCCAATCCAAGAACCTTGTTTCTTGGTGCAGCTGCCCAGTTCGGTATCTTTGCGACGGTACTCGGAGCGGTGGGTTTGACGGCCTTGGGGATAATGGACTTTTCCATCAGTGATGCGGCTGCCATTGGTATCATCGGTGGTGCGGATGGCCCGACGGCTATATATGTGGCCACTATTTTGGCTCCGCATCTGCTGGGTGCAATTGCTGTATCGGCCTATGCCTACATGGCCCTGGTGCCGATGATTCAGCCGCCGATCATGCGTTTACTGACTACAGAGCGAGAACGCAAAATCGTGATGAGCCAGCTGCGTCATGTATCCAAACGTGAAAAAATATTTTTTCCGATTGTGTTACTGGTGCTGGTTGCGCTGTTGTTGCCTGATGCCGCTCCGCTGTTGGGGATGTTCTGCTTTGGTAACCTGATGCGCGAATGTGGTGTTGTCGATCGTCTGAGTGATACAGCTCAGAATGCGCTGATTAACATTGTCACCATCTTCCTGGGGTTATCGGTCGGTTCCGTATTGATTGCTGAGAAGTTTCTTGATCTGCAAACCTTAGGGATCCTATTGCTGGGTATCGTGGCGTTTGCTATAGGTACTGCGGCGGGTGTGCTTATGGCTAAGGTGTTGAATGTCATGATGGGTGGCAATGCGATCAACCCATTAATAGGTTCTGCCGGAGTCTCTGCTGTGCCTATGGCCGCACGCGTATCTAATAAACTAGGTCTTGAAGCTAATCCGCAGAACTTCCTGTTGATGCATGCAATGGGACCTAACGTAGCGGGTGTAATTGGTTCAGCTGTAGCAGCTGGGGTGATGATTAAGTTTGTCAGTTGATTGTTAATTTATATCCTGTAAACAAAAAAAGGGCTGCAATTGCAGCCCTTTTTGTATGAATGATCTGAATTAATCCAGCTTGAAGTACTTAGCTCTGGCTGCCAGAAATGCTTGGTCAGTATTGTCAGTTCGTGTGCGCAGAATATTCAGTGCGCTGACATAGCTTTCGGCGGTTTTCTTGGTGAGGGCATCACCGCCATCGCGAATCTCTGACAAGATATCCATAGCGGCTTTAGCACCGGCTTCAAGAATCTCTTCTGGGAACTGGTGTACGCGTACTCCATGCTGTTCAACCAGTGTTTTCAGTGCAAGGGGATCATTTGCATAGAACTCTGACGCAACCTGGTCATATTCAGCCTGACAGGCAGATTCAACAATGGCTTGTAGATCGGCAGGTAGGGCGGCGAACTTCTCTTTATTGACGACGAGTTCAGTTGCCAGGCCGGGCTCGATAAAGCTGGGGAAGTAGTAGTCCTTGCATATCTGATGAAAGCCGAGTGCCAGATCGTTATAGGGGCCCACAAACTCGGCGGCATCCAGTGCACCGGACTGTAGTGCTGCGTAGATTTCACCACCTGCCATGTTGACCACGGTAGCGCCCATACGCTGCCATACCTGTCCACCGAGCCCTGGTGTACGGAACTTCATTCCCTGAATATCACTGAGACCGGTCAGTTCTTTGCGGAACCAGCCACCTGCCTGAGTACCTGTGTCGCCGGAGAGGAAGCCTTTTACCCCGAATTGATCATAGACTTCATCCCAGATGTCCTGTCCACCCATATAACGTATCCAGGCGGCCAGTTCGCGCGATGTCATACCATAGGGAACACCGGTGAAGAATGCCGTTGCCTGGCTTTTATTTTGCCAGTAATAAGCAGCACCATGGCTCATTTCAGCTGAACCTTCAATAACTGCATCGAATGTCCCTAATGCAGGAACCAGTTCACCGGCCGAAAAAACCTGAACAGTGAGGCGGCCTTCGGACATGGCGGTGATACGATCTGCTAGACGCTGCGCCCCAGTGCCAAGGCCTGGAAAATTACGTGGCCAGGTGGTGACCATGCGCCAGGTAATACGACGCTGAGCAATGGCTGGTGCGGCTACTGAGGTTGCCGCAACACCAGCACCTATGGCGGCGCCTTTAATAAAACTACGACGTTTCATGGGAGATCTCCATTAGAGTTATTGTTTTGCAGGGTTAATTTAGACTAGAAAAGAACCAAAATCGACTATTCCAGTCATCAAAACTCACTAACGGGCCGCTACAGTTGCCTGTTTCGACCTTTTCAGACTGGCTAGCCCTATTCCGGAAAAAATCAATAAGATGCCTAACCAGTGAAACCAATACATGTTTTCCCCCAGGATCAGGCTTGCCAGAAGTAAAGCCCAGACCGGGATTAGATGAATAAAATTACCTGCACGATTAGGCCCGAGGATTTCTACTCCACGATTCCAGAACAAAAATGCAAATACAGATGCGAATAAGCCGACATAAACGATGCTGAAGAGAGCGCTCATCGTGAATAGCAGGGGTTTTTCCATTAAGTGATGTTCATACAGGTAAAAGGGCGTGATTATCAGCCAGCCAATAATCACTGTAATGGCAAAAAAAGCCTGCCCACTTATGTCGGCGGAGCGCTTTCTCAACAGTACGGAATAGAAAGACCAGCTAATGACTGCCGCCAGAATCCACAAACTGCTCATGGCCCCCTGAAAAACAGCGGCAATATGGGTGGGTACCCCTCCGGTAATAATGACCAGAACACCACTTAGCGACAAAGCAATACCGATGAGCTGCCGGCTGCTGATCGGTTCTTTAAAAAGCAGACGGGAGAACAGCAGGATGATAACAGGTGTTGCCGACAGCAATAACACGGCATCCGTTGCTGTCGATGTTTGCAGGCCCAGGTAAACAAAGGTGTTAAAATTTGTGATCCCCAGAATTGATATGCCTGTAAGAAATAGCCAGTGTTTTCTGATCCGGTGACGAAGTTGCCAGAGAGATTTAGCTGTAAATGGCAGGATCACCAGCAGCGCAAATAACCACCGCCACCAAGCGAGCGCAATCGGAGGAATGTCTGTAGACACTGCGCGTCCTACTATAAAGTTCCCACCCCAGAATAGGGTTGTAGTGGCGAGTAATAGATAGGCAAGGTGTTCAGTTTTGATTTGCATTAGCTAATCTTGATGTTTGTTGTATCTCTATTTGAACCTGTATTGTCCTTGCTTTCAAGCGGGTAGCGCAAGTTTGCCAGAGTTAATATTTGACCCTTGGCGTTTATACCGGTATAAACGCGAAACTTTAGCTGAAATTTACAGCAGTTTAACGACTGTCAGCCAGGCTTGTATATGCTGCCGCTGGCGCTTACTCTATGTTTAAACAAAAACAATAGACACCCTGAGAGGTAGTATGAAAATGCTCTCCTTATTGATTCGGTTAATTTGCCGGATCAACCTGTTGCTGGGTCACGTGTTTTCCTGGTTTTCCTTAGGCATTGTGCTGGTCTGCTTTACGGTAGTCGTCATGCGTTATTTTTTCTCCAGTGGCTTTGTCTGGATGCAAGATTTGTATGTCTGGCTTAATGGCATGATGTTCATGGGGATCGCGGGGTTTACGTTGTTCCAGAATGGCCATGTGCGCGTGGATATCTTCTACCGCCCGGCGGGCAATCGTCGTAAAGCGCTGATCGATATGATCGGTGCCATCCTGTTCATTGTACCTTTCCTGTGTATTATCATTATTTACAGCTTGCCCTACGTAGTGCGCTCCTGGGGTTTTATGGAAGGATCGGCTAATTTCGGCGGAATGCCGGGCCTCTATGTGGTGAAATCATTTATCCTGGTGTTTGTAGTAGTAGTAGCCCTGCAAGCCTTGGCGATGATTATGCGCAGTATTTTGATCCTGAGTCACAATGAAACGCTGGTCCCGGAAAACTACCGTTACAAGGAAGGGGGCTAAGCATGGATCCGGTTCTGTTGGGTGAGATCCTCTCATTATTAATGTTTTTTTCCATCATCGGTGTGTTGATGATGGGCTTCCCGGTTGCCTTTTCGCTAGCTGGGACATCAGTCATTTTTGCTGCTGTCGGTCATGTGCTCGGTGTGTTTGACCTGTCTAATCTCTCCAGCCTGGCGCCCCGTTATATTGGCATCATGTTGAATGAGGTGTTGGTTGCTGTGCCGTTATTCATCTTTATGGGGATGATGCTGGAGCGTTCCGGAATTGCAGAGCAGTTGTTGATTACCATGGGGCGCTTGTTCGGTAAACTACGGGGTGGTTTGGGGTTATCGGTCATCGTGGTGGGTGCGTTGTTAGCGGCGTCTACGGGTATCGTCGGGGCTACCGTGGTCACTATGGGGTTGTTGTCGCTGCCAGCGATGATGCGAGCTGGCTATGATCCTAAATTAGCAACTGGCGTAATCTGTGCTTCAGGCACTTTGGGGCAGATTATTCCGCCGTCTACTGTGCTGATCTTTATGGGTGACATGTTGGCTGGGGTCAACCAGCAGGTGCAGATGTCCAAAGGGAATTTCGCGCCGACGCCCGTTTCAGTGGGTGACTTGTTTGCCGGAGCATTCATTCCCGGGCTGATGCTGGTGGGCATTTATATGCTCTATATGATCTACAAAGCGATTCGCCATCCTGAAACCTGTCCCGCGCTGGAAGTAACAGCTGCGGAGCGCAAGCGTCTGTTTCATGATGTTATTTTTACTCTGTTGCCACCTTTGGTCCTGATCATTGCCGTACTGGGCTCAATACTGGGGGGGGTGGCGACGCCTACGGAGTCGGCTTCTGTCGGTGCTGTCGGTGCCATTCTGTTGGCAGCGGTACGACGCAAACTGACCTTTACAAACCTGCGTCAGGTGATGTTTGCTACCGCCAATACCACAACGATGATCTTTATTATTCTGATCGGTGCGTCGGTATTTTCGCTGGTGTTCCGGATGATGGGTGGTGAAGAGCTGGTGAGTGATTTTCTTAACAGCCTGCCGGGCGGAAAGCTCGGGGCTATCATTTTTGTGATGCTGCTGATGTTTTTGCTGGGCTTTATTCTGGATACCTTTGAAATTATCTTTCTGGTTATCCCGATTACGGCTCCGATTTTATTGATGATGGATATCGATCCCATCTGGTTAGGGGTTATGGTGGCTGTTAATCTTCAGACCAGCTTCCTGACGCCGCCGTTTGGATTTTCACTCTTCTATTTACGCGGGGTGGCGCCGGATGCCATTACCACGCGGCATATATATCAAGGGGCTATGCCTTTTGTGGTGCTTCAGGTCGTGGCGATTGCGCTGCTGATTATTTTCCCAGGCCTAATTACCTGGTTGCCGGATATGATATACGGGCGTTGATATGAAGTGTGAGGGCAGGATGCCCTCACAGATTCTAAAAGCCTGCCAGAACCTCAAGGTGTGCCTGTACACTGAAAGCAAGTGCTACTGGGCTATAGCCACCTTCCAGCACTGAGACGATGCGTTTGTGGCTATGCTTTTCCGCCATCTGCATTATCTGTTGTGTCACCCAGCGATAATCTTCTTCATCCAGGTTTAAATCGGCCATAGGGTCTTCCTTGTGCGCATCAAACCCGGCAGAGATGAAAATGATATCTGGTTTGTGTGCTTCCAACGCCGGGAGCCAGCGCTCTTCAATCGCTTTGCGGAACACGCTGTTATCTGAATGAGCCGCAATCGGGCAATTGACTATATTGGGACGGTCGATTTCGCAATAGCGTTCCGGGTAATAGGGGTATTGGAAGGTTGAGCATACCAATACCTCTGGGCGATCTTTGAAAATATCCACAGTGCCATTACAATGGTGCACATCAAAATCGAGCACGGCAACGCGTTCGATGCCTTCCTGCAATAATGCATGGCAGGCGCCTATAGCCACGTTATTGTAAAAACAAAAGCCCATAGGGAGATTGTATTCTGCATGGTGGCCTGGTGGCCGAACCGCACAAAAGGCATTCTGTGCCTTCCCTGACAGAACCCGGTTGGTTGCCAGTATGACGCCACCCGCCGCCAAATGAGCTGCATCAAGGGAGTGAGGGCAGAGAGCGGTGTCCTCATCGGTATAGACAACCCCTTCACGTGGGACCTTCATTTCCAGTTTTTTCTGGTGCAGCTTGGCGTGTGCCAGCTGAATTTGCTCGGCTGATGCAGGCACCGCTGTAAGCTGGTCCATATGGTCCATAAGACCGGTTCGTTCCAGCACCTTGCGGATTGCCTGCAAACGCACCGGACTTTCCGGATGATCCGGCCCCATATTATGGAGCAGGCAGTCTTCGTGCGTAATGTATGCAGTTGTCATAAATTATTTTTCTCCTCATCTCTAAGTCTATTTTAGAGGAAAACCGCACGATTGAGCGTTAGGCGAAAGTTGTATTTGTATAAATTAATCAGAGACAACTAATTTGTTGATGCAGATCAGGTAATGCAGTCCGCTGTGACGATAGACTCTCAGTCACAGCATAGAACTGTACCTTTAGCACCTGATGTTTCACCCAGCGTCAGGTGCTTTTCTTTTTTTCAGGGGTGCGAAGCCCTGGTCAAGGGTCTGAGGTTCAGTATTTTGAGGCTTGCGGCGCTTGCCTATGGCTTTTTGATCCCGCAGACGTTTTTTAACCTTGGGTTTATCATCGTCCTGCTTTTTAGCTTCCGGACGTTTTTTCTTGCCTATGGCCTTGCCTGACGCCTTGGTTTTAAGCGGTCCTTTAAAGCTGCCTTCGAAACCTGATAGCGTGCGGCGTTCAAGGCTGATTCGAAGATAACGTTCAATGCTACACATCAAGTTCCATTCTGAAGGTGAGATCAATGAGATGGCGGTACCACTTTCACCTGCACGCCCTGTACGGCCGATGCGATGCACATAGTCGTCCCCACTACGAGCCATGGCGAAGTTAATCACCAGATCGATACCTTCTACATCCAGTCCGCGCGCGGCCACATCTGTGGCGACCAGTATCTGTATGCGGTTTTCGCGAAACAGCTTAAGTACCTGGCGTCGCTTGGGTTGGTCCATATCGCCATGCAACACGGCGGCGCGATGCTTCTGATAGCTTAGTACATTGCCCAATTGATCAGCCGCAACACGGGTATTGGTGAATATCAAGGCGCGGCTGTAGGGTTCATGGCTGAGCAAGCGGTTGAGTAGGCGCTCTTTGTGTTTAACATCGTCGGCCAGGATCACTTGCTGGGTAATGGCTTCAACCTGTGTGCGGGCATCGCTGAGTAACAGTGATTCAGGGTTGTTCATCACTTGTTCGGTCAGGCTGCGGATGTCACCAGTATTCAGTGTGGCTGAGAACAGCAGCGTCTGACGCTCTGGGCGGCATTGTGCGGCTATTTTCAGTACATCCTCACTGAAGCCCATGTCCAGCATACGGTCAGCTTCATCGAGTACCAGGACTTCCAGATCGCTGAGGTCGATAGTCTGGCGTTCCAAATGTTCAATCAAGCGGCCAGGTGTGGCGACCAGAATTTCCGGGTTTTTGCGTAGTTTTGCTGCCTGCTCTTTAAACCCTTCACCACCATATATACTCAATGATTTAATCTGGGTGAAGGCAGCCAGTTGCTCACAGGATTTTGAAACCTGTTCGGCCAACTCTCGCGTAGGTGCCAGAATCAGTGCACGTGTCGCTGTTTTGGGCGAGGGTGTATCAATAAAGCGTTGCAGCATAGGCAAAAGAAAGGCATAGGTTTTGCCGCTGCCCGTCACCGCACTGATCATTAAATCCCTGCCACTGAGAGCGGGGGCAATGGTGGCTTGCTGGACGGCAGTCGGTGCGGTAATGCCTTGAGCATCCAGGGCTTTCTGGAGGCGCTCATTGAGTTGGATATCAGTAAACACTTAGGGTCTTTCTCCTGCTTGTAATTGCGCTAATGCTAGCAGAAATAGGCTGCTTTGTCGGATAAAAGCGTGAGTTGTCATGAAAATGTTGAGGTGTCTGTGCCGGGTTGAATAATATAATTCACTTGTTGGTATCGGGGTTTTCAGTTATTTTAGCGCATTATTCTCATACTAATCTTATATTTATGCGTAATATATTACTTCTGACTTTACTATTGCTGCTGACAGGTTGTTTTTCTACAGGGCGGCAAGTCAGCCAGCCATTGACGTCAGCTCCCGAAATAGTGGGGATGCAGGGAGATATCCGCCTGGTGCTCGAGCAGCAGTATCAAGCCTGGGCTGGCACCCCTTATCGACTGGGTGGAGATGATAGGCAGGGTATCGATTGTTCTGCGCTGGTGCAGAGCATCTTTACCGATGCCTTTGACGTGCAGTTACCTCGCACTACCAGTGAGCAAGTTGCTGTGGGTGACGTTGTCACACGCCAGGCTCTACAGCCTCTGGATTTAGTATTTTTTCGAACCGGACGTAACCAGCATGTTGGGATTTATCTGGGTGCAGGTGAGTTTTTACATGCTTCTACCAGTCGCGGTGTAATGATCTCCAAACTTGATAACCCTTACTGGAAACGTAACTTTTGGACAGCGCGTCGTCCGGTTGAGGCTCTTCAGATCGCCAGCTCATAAAAAAGCCCACCTGGGTGGGCTAAGTTAAACGTTGAAGTCTAGCGTTTAGCGACCCATGCGACGGATCGCCTGAGGGGTGAAGTCGCTGTAGTCAAAGCGCTGGCTGAAATCATAGCCTATACCCTCTTCATTAGTCAGACCGCCTACTAGATAACGCCCAGATTGCAGGTCGTAGAAGGTTTCCGCTACTGACCAGGGAACCTGTACATCACGGTACTGGAATTGGTGCATTTCACCGACACGCCAGAGTTCCCCGCGTCCGTCATAATGGTCCACAGTAGCGATCTGCCAGGTGTCTTCATCAATGTAGAAGGTGCGTTTGCCATACACATGACGTTGACCTTCTTTCAGTGTGGCTTCGAGCTTCCAGACCCGATGCAGCTCATAGCGGGTATGATCCGGGTTCAGGTGTCCTGCACTGAGCAGATCATCGTATGACAGGTTGCGGTCTGCGAGCTTCCAGCTGTTATAAGGAATATACAGCTCCTGCTTGCCGACCAGATTCCAGTCGTAACGGTCCGGTGCGCCATTGAACATATCCAGGTTGTCCGTGGTGCGTTGGCCATCGGTTGCTGTGCCGGGTGCATCATAAGCGATGTTGGGTGCCAGGCGTACGCGACGTTGTCCCGAATTGTAGGTCCAGGCCTGACGTGGCTGGGTGATCTGATTCATGCTTTCATGTACCAGCAGAATGTTGCCAGTCAGCCGAGCGGGTGCTGTGACTTCCTGGACAAAATAGAACAGAATATTGTCATGCCGTTCGCCGTCTCCCAGGTCTTTCAAATAGCTGGGCCAGGAAAGTTTTTCGTTGATACGTACTGGCGTAAAGCTGCCATTGGTTTGCACAGGCACCTGTACAAAGGTACGTTCCAGTGCGCCGCCCCGGTAGCGGGTCATATGATTCCAGATGACTTGCAGACCATTTTCGGGGATCGGAAAAGCCAGTGCTTCAGTGAAACCTTCCAGACCGTTACCATCTTCAGTCAGCTTGGCATTGTCCAGGTTACGTTTGGCGGCCTCATAGATACTATCTGGAAGCGCTGCTGTCCGATGTGTTGGGTACACGGGTATCTTAAAGCTATCAGGATAACGCTGGAATAGGGCTATCTGGCCTTCAGAAAGTTGTTCTTGGTAGTTTTCATAGTTGCCAGCGGTAATCACAAATAGCGGTTGTTCATCAGCAAACGGATTGGCATAGCGGTCATTACTGGGAGCAATGCCGCCATCCCAGGCCGGAATAGTACCTGCCGCATTGCCAGCTCGTTCAGCTCCCATGGGAGTCAGGTCCTGCTCCAGTCGTTCAGGACTGGCATAAATGGCACTGCTCAGGGACAGAAGCAGCGCACTGCAAAGCAGTTTCTTTGGAAGGTTTAGCTGTATCATTATTCTTCTCCTGCAGCTATTTAAAAGGCGATAGAGGCATTAAGTGATAGATAGTCCCGGTCTTTTTCAGCATTAAAGGAGCCGCCAAAGAAGCTGGTATAAGATGCCCCGACGCGGTAGCGGTTCATATAGTCGGCGGTAATGCCCAGACTGATCGCTTTTTCATCTTCGCGGAACGCAGCACCAGGCTCAGGACCATTGCCTTTGACACCATGGCGGAAGTTTAGCTCGGGTCTCAGGGTCACACCGGCAAACGCGTTAGGGTATTCTAATGTGCCACGCAGAACGTAGCCGTAGGAGTTGCGAGTCACGAAACCATCAGTGTCACCCGCTTCGTAGCCATAAATACCTGAACGACCATATTTTAATGCATTGGCACTCTCATCCAGACCGTGTACATGTGTCCAGCCAAGTTCAGCAATTGTAGTTAAACGGCTGGCTCCCATTACATTATCAAAAAACTTGATGAAGGTGGTTTGAGCCTGAGTAACGTCGAACGTGCCATAGCCACGGATCGTGCCGCCAGCCCCGGCTTGTTGAACTAGTTGATCGGCCCCTGCATTACCCACGCCCCCGATATTTTGGCGTAGGATGGCTCCGACTAATAGAGGTCCGTTTACTTGGATTGGCATGTCTTGCTTGTGACTGATTTCACCTGACCAGGCTATGTCGCCCAAGTTGGTGCTAAAGCTCAGACCTACCATTTTTATGGAGTCTGGGTATTCGACAAAATATTCAGAATCAAAAGCCGCAATCAAAGGAAATAGCGCCATGGTTTCAGGGGGAAGCAGGCCGCCGGTTACAAGCGCTGATGCTGTGGCAGCATCGATGGAACCGACGCCAGGAATAAATACATTAACAGACCCAGGGGCACGTGCAGAGTTAATGCCACTGATCATCGGCAGGCGACTGTTGTAACGCGCAAAATATAGCCCGAATTCAGTATTATTCAGATTTTCAGCAAAGTATCGAAAGCCCAGTCCGAACTGGTCATCATCACTGCCTTCACGGCGACCATCAACGTTACGTCTTACAACAGGATCAATACCGTTCAGGGCCCATTGGCCACTGGATGCTAAATTGAAATATTCCTGATCTCCGACTGTCAGGTCAATTAGCGGTTGGCCAAGCTGAGAGTATACGCGAATTCCATCACAGCCCTCAGGGGTGAAGTCATTGCTGGAAAAATAGGTGCCACAGCCATCGACAACAGTGGGTTCCCATTCGTACTGGTAGAAGCCTTCAACACTGAGGTTGTCGGTTAAACCGAGTGAAGCAAAAGCACTGCCAAAGGGGAGTAAGCCCTCTTTGATCTCGGCACCCGGTCGACGGAAAGCCGTTACGTCGACCGGGTTAAATGAATTGATACCACCCTGGATAAAAGTGCTTTCGCCCCAGTTGATCGCCTGGCGACCAACACGTATATCGAGTGGCATGTTGCCCAGATCAAAACCACCGAAGAAATAAGCATCAAGTATTTCTACACCTGAAAACTGGGCAAAATCATTAAAGCCCTCGTCATTAAGTCGTGAGTTTGGGGTGTAACCATTGGGGATGTGCCCATGGCCACGCGATCCTTTCTCCAATTCGTAGTCATACCAATATTTACCCCGTCCGAAGAAGCCTAGGTTTTCATAGCGTAACTCCAGATCATGCACACCTTTGAGTACTGTCGAGAAGGGGCTGCCCTGTTTAAAGTTTTGCGTACCATCATCATAGCTTCCGGAACCCATGCTGGTGCCAGCGTTTGGCTGTGAGATCAGGCTTGGGTTGGGATCATCCATGCGAATACTAGTGCCGATGGAAATATTGGAATCGAAGCGGCCTTCAATTTCACCTAACTGAAATTCAAGCGCTTGTGTTTGTGCGGTGAAGCCGGAGGCTAGCAAGCAAGCGAGCAGAGCGGGACGGAAGCCAGGGCGTTGCAGCGCCCGCTGACCTTTACGGCGCAGTATTTTAGTTGCCATTTCGTTCATTCCACCTTGTTATTATTGTCTTACTGAGGTTTATTGTTAGGCTATGCTGCTGCAAAGAGGATTCAATCCAACTTATGCCAGAGCAATGGCCGAATTTGCAATAGATACCAGTCTTATGCATAGCTGTATTGTGAACAATGACATTAGAGCTCAATCAGGCTGACATTTTTGTGCGCTGGATCACATAATTGACATTTTTTGATGACCAGGAGGGTAAGGTGGAGAAAACGATTACAGTACCGACCGGCTATGTACGCCACCTACTGGCGATGGCAGAGTTGCAAGGCTTTAATACCAATGATCTGCTGACGCATGTCGATATCAGCCGAGAGGAGATGGAGCAGCTTAATGAGCTGCCGGCTTTTAAGTTCGGATTGTTATACCAGCAGATTATGTGGATTGCTCAGGATGAGTCTTTTGGCATGCTCAGCGGAGGTCGGGTTCCTAACGGTACCTTCCGTATGATGTGTCACGCCATTATCCATTGTTCTACGCTGGAGCGCGCGTTGCGACGCTGCAGCGACTTTTACGAAATTTGCCGTGGCTCAATGATTAAACCTGTTTTGGTGCGTCGGGGGCGATATGCCAAAGTGTCTTTTGCGCCGATCGAGAGTTTAAGTGAGGCTGATTTTCGTTCGCTAATGGGAAAGGAGTCGCCCTTGCAGATACGTACGTCTCTGTCTATGTGGCACCACTTTATGAGTTGGTTGATCGGCCGCCGTCTGGAGCTAAAGGCGGCTTATTTTACCTTTACAGACCCCGGAGATGCAGATCAGTACGTCAAGCTGTTTCAGTCCGAAGTGAAGTTCAGTCAGCATGAAGACGCCATTGTTTTTCCAGCCAAATACCTGGATCTTCCTTTGGCTCAGAACGAAGAAACCCTGCGTGGTTTTCTGAAGACGGCTCCCTATCAGCTGATCGTGATGGTGGATGATGACAAGAGTCTGAAAGCGCGAGTGATTTCGATGCTGGGCAAGGATTTTAGTCGGGAGTTACCTTCTGCGGAAGAAGTTGCGCGCGCGTTGCACATGTCAGTTTCAACCCTGCGTCGACGATTGCTGGAAGAGGGCACGTCTTATCAGAAAATCAAGGATGAAGAACGTCGTGCTGCGGCAATCAACTACATGAACGCACCCCAGTTATCGATCAATGATGTGGCAGGACTCATGGGCTTTGACGAGCCGTCTGCATTTTTTCGTTCTTTCAAAAAATGGACCGGCATGACTCCGGGAGAATACCGGCGCAGTGAGTACTATACTGAACGTTATAGCTGAGACATCGTTTTTGAAAGTGAGGCAGGATAATATATCACTATATTTTACAAGTGTTACAGGGCGTGGGAATGAAGTTGATCAAGCGGGGCTGTGTATTACTGCTGTTGTTGCTCCTGAGAGGGTGTGTTAAGAATAAGGTTCTGTCAGATAATCAGGTAGCGGCACAGGCAAATCTAATCGACAGGTTTCTGCCATGATTAGACGTATTCCGGTTTTCTCATTGCGCCGTTCTATTCCATTGTTGATTCTTGGGTTTGCCATCCTGTTGATGCTAGGGTCGCATCTGCTGCTCAAGCCTTTTGTTACCCAGCTGTTTTATCAGGCCGCTGAATCTAATTTGATACATACCCTGAATCGACTCCAGGGCAGTTTCGAGTATCTGCTGGCTCGTGGTGACCTCGAAGGTATTCGGCGTGAGGTTACTTCGACCGGGTCTCACGCTGAAGTAAAACATTTACTGGTTATGGATTCGTCACTGCATATTCTGGCGTCAGAAAATCCGAATTATACCGGGCAGCATCTCGATCAGGTGCCGTTACATTTTGATCGTCGCTTGCCGTTCAAAGTGATGGAGGCACAGCAACCTGAAATGCAGTTGAGAGCAGGTAATGAGCATAGCCTGTATGGTCTGGTCCCTTTGCAGTTGCTTTCCAGTGATGGTGCCGGAGCGCAGGAGGTTGAAGTTGGAATTATATTGCTGGAACTGGATCTGGATCAGTCTGCACAGCAGGGCTGGTATCGTCTGGAAGCTGTATTTATCTGGGTGTCTTTTGCGATTGGTGCTCTGGCTGTTTTACTCTGGATCTGGTCGGAATGGTTTATTGGTCGACGGCTGGCGCTGATTACTGACGCCGTAGATAAAATTCGCCAAGGTGAGCTGGATACGCAGGTGGCGTTGAAGGGGCGTGATGAGCTGGGCGTGATTGCGGCCGCCCTCAATCATATGCTGGAGTCATTACGTAGCAGTCGTGATGAATTAATGCGCACCCACGCGCAGATGGATAGCATTTTGCGCCATATCCCTTCTATGGTGTATATCAAAAACCTGCAGGGTGTTTACACACTAGGGAATAAACGCTTCTACAGTTATTTTGGTGAGGATTCTCAGGGTAAACAGGTATTTGATCTACTGGATGAGCCCTATGCTAGTGAAATTCAGCGCTATGATGAAGAGGTGATCCGCAGTCGAAAACCCTTGCAGTTTGAGTGTAGCTTTCCGGTTGATGGGAAGATGAACAGCTGGTTTATGGTGAAGTTTCCCTTGTTTGATGATCTGGGGCAGCCTGAAGCGATCTGCTCAGTAGCAACCAATGTCACCGAGCAAGAGCAAAATGAGTATATGCTGGGCGTGTCACGGCGCATTTTTGAACATGCGGCCGAGGGCGTTATGATTACCGATGATGCCAATCGTGTGATCGATGTGAATGCATCATTTGAACGTATATCCGGTTACTCCCGAGAGTCTGTTCTGGGTCAGGATCCGGCCTTGCTGAAATCTGATCTGCATGACAGCTATTTTTATCAAGCGATGTGGAATCAGGTTAAGAGTGAGGGTAGCTGGAAAGGTGAGTTGTGGAATAAGCGTCCGGATGGTACGGCTTATCCAGTCCGTTTATCTATCAGCAGTATTCGTGATCGGCGTGACGTGCCAACGGGTTATTTTGGTATCTTTCAGGATGTATCTGAAGAGTATCAGGCACGTACTAAATTACGTAAGCTGGCTTACCGTGACTCGCTTACCGGGTTGTTCAATCGCTTGGCTTTCAAAGAAAAAGTGCATGAATATCTGGCCAGAGCGCGTCGCTATAATGAAACATTTGCACTGTTGTTTGTTGATCTTGATTTATTCAAGGAAGTAAACGATTCCTTCGGACATGATGCAGGTGATGCTTTGCTGAAGCAGGTAGCTGATCGCATTTTGGGGCAGGTTCGAGACAGTGATATTGTCAGTCGTCTGGGTGGAGATGAGTTTACGTTGCTGATCTCACCGGTAGAGAATGATATTGCTCTGGCCAGTATTGCTGAAAACCTTATTGATACACTGAGTAGACCTTTCCAACTGGATGATGTTGAAGTCAGTATTGGCTGTAGCGTTGGGGTGGTAAGTTATCCTCGTGACGGTGAGAACTTAGATCAACTTATGCGACATGCCGATGCCGCCATGTACCATGCTAAAGCGTTGGGGCGGGGTTGTTATGCCTTTTTTGATGTAGATCTGGATCAGCGCAACCACCGGTTGATGCAGATCAAGCATGGTCTGCGTCATGCGCTGAGCCGCAATGAAATGAGCCTGGTTTATCAGCCGGAAATACATCTGGAGACACGAGAAATTTTTGGATATGAAGTGCTGATGCGCTGGCACAGTGAAGAGCTTGGACCTATATCACCGTCTGAGTTTATTCCTGTTGCCGAAGAGTCTGACATTATTGCTGACCTGACCAGTTGGATGATGTTGCAAGCCTGTCGGGATCTGTTGCCGCTACTGAATGACAAAATGCAGATTGGCGTCAATATTTCGCCAAGACAGTTTGGTGGTGATCGCTGGTTGACATTGATACGTCAGTGTATCGATCAGGAGGGCCTGAGGCCCTCTCAGTTGTGCGTTGAGATTACCGAGGGTGCACTGATCAGAGATATGGAACAAGCCGTGGTGCAGCTTTCTGAGCTGCGCAAGCTGGGTATCCGGGTGGCTATTGATGATTTTGGTACCGGCTACTCATCACTCAGCTATCTGAAACGCTTGCCAATCGACTTTTTAAAGATCGACCGGACCTTTGTTGCTGACATAGAAACAGATCAGGATGATCAGGCGATTATCTGTGCCATTATCAATATGGCGCAGAGTCTTGGTATAGGCCTGATAGCCGAGGGGGTAGAGACCCAGGAGCAGCTCAAGTTCCTCAAATCTCAAGGTTGTGACATCGCTCAGGGGTATTTTTTCGCCCGTCCTATGTCGGTAGATCAAATTAAGTGTTGACATAATTTGCCGAGACGGTAGAATCTGCGCCCATCCTTTGGAGGGATGGCTGAGTGGTCGAAAGCACCGGTCTTGAAAACCGACGAGTCGAGAGGCTCCCAGGGTTCGAATCCCTGTCCCTCCGCCAAAGGATGAATGAAAATGCAAGGGTTGTTCCCTGATAGCTCAGTTGGTAGAGCAGTAGACTGTTAATCTATTGGTCGCTGGTTCGAGTCCAGCTCGGGGAGCCATATAACCCAGGCAAATGAGCGGGTCGTTAGCTCAGTTGGTAGAGCAGTTGGCTTTTAACCAATTGGTCACAGGTTCGAATCCTGTACGACCCACCACTCATACCTGCCGCAGTTGGGTCGTTAGCTCAGTTGGTAGAGCAGTTGGCTTTTAACCAATTGGTCATAGGTTCGAATCCTATACGACCCACCATTTCCTTTTCCTTGCTTATCCGAGCGTTATAAAAAACAGCGATAGGCGGTTTGTATTTGGTTCGACGTGGTTTTTTATTCCAGCGGTTCAGCATCCAGTTCGTAGCGAATCTCATTAATATACCAGCAACTGCTACCAGCGGGTGTTTCCACGGTGGCTTCGTCGTCAACAGACTTTTTCAGTAAGGCGCGGGCCATGGGTGAGTCGATAGAAATATAATCCTTGCGCTCGAAAATCTCGTCATAACCGACAATACGAAATTGGCGAGTTTCACCAGAATCATTCTCTATAGTAACCCAAGCACCAAAGAAAACCTTTCCCTCCTGCTCGGGTGCATAGTCGACAATACGAATCTGCTCCAATGTTTTCAACAGATAGCGTACGCGGCGGTCTATCTCTCGCAGGCGTTTTTTGTTGTACTGATAGTCGGCATTTTCGGAACGATCACCCAGGCTTGCTGCCCAGGTTACCTTGCGGGTGACTTCCGGGCGTTCTTCACGCCATAGCAGATCCAGCTCCTGCTTCAATTTCAGATAGCCCGTGCGGGTGATCAGTTGACTTCTCATCTGGTATATCCGGTAAGTGTCAGGTGGCCAGGCAGTTACGACCGTTATGTTTAGCCTGATAAAGCTTCTTATCGGCATCACGAATCAGTGCATCAGCATTGCGTGTGCCTGCGTTGGCGCAGCTGATACCTATGCTGATGGTCAGGTAGGTTGAAGGACTGCCCGGGTTGGCGATATGCAGCTGCTCTACGGCTTCTAATGCACGAAAGGCTACCTCCACCCCTTCGTCACTGGTTGTGCCCGTCAGTAGCACTGCCAGCTCCTCTCCGCCGTATCGGTAGATGCGATCCTCCTGGCGAAGTACTTCTTTGATGGCCGTGACAACGCGTTGCAGTGCTTTATCACCCTCGGCATGTCCTAGAGTATCGTTATAGGGCTTGAAATAATCGATATCACACATCAGCATGACAAAGCTGTAATCTTCCGAGGCCATACGCTCAAAATGCAGGTTCAGGTCGGCATCCAGTGCCCGACGGTTCAATGCTCCGGTTAACGGATCATGTAAGGCTTGTTTTTTCCAACGCAGTTTGTCACGTAAATTCTGGTTAAAGGCCATACGCTGTTGCTCATGCAGCCACCAAAAGCCAATACCCATTAAATAAAGTATAGCGGCACCGCCAAGCAGCATGCGCTGATGGAAGTTGATGCGTTCGGCAACTTCCATGGCAACCGCTGAGCGGGTATCCCATTGGCCCTGTTCTATCTCCGTAGCGCACTGTAATACAGGAAGTAATTCAAGTAGAGACTCTTGCGCTGTTGGCGGTGATGTAGTGTCAATTCGCGCAATAAACCGGTCCAGTCTATCAAGGCTCGGGCTGGTGCAGGGGTAGTGTTCTTTATACACGGCGATATTGATAAATCCCCATGCTATGTCCAGATTGGACTTTGCATTGGCAAGAGCGTCAGCTGAGTCTTTCGTGATGGCGAGGTCTGATAGAGCCGCTTGTAAATGGTGCCGGCTACGACTGGCAAGTTGCTGTCCCATCAGAGTGCCTGAATCACCAAAGTAACGCTGCATTTCCGGGTAAAACCAGCGGGTCTCGTAAGTGATCCAGGCCAGTATAATACTGAAGCTTAACAGGCTGAGCCAAAGCCAGCGAGTACGCGAGCGCAGCAGATTTCCTATCACTGCAGAACCTCAATTGTTTTGACCATCCATATCCAGTCATTAAAATTACGTAGGTTTGTCGGATTGCGGTTGCCGAGATTTTTTTCAATCAACTTAATCGGGCCATGGTCCCGTAGGCGCAGTTCATGCCCATTTTCGTGCGTGACGAGTAGCCAATTGCCGGAGTCCCACTGCGAAATTTGTACTTTATAGTCATCCATAGCAATGAAACTGACGGCACTGGCCTGACGATGATCAGCGGCAAAGTGTTCAATAAAGGCGATCAGGTCGACCCCACGGACAGGGACGTTTGCTTGCTGAAATGGGTCATAAATTTCCAATTCACTACCCGCCATCTCACGCAGCTCATTTAAGCTGATCTGCATTTCACCTGATGGTGTTTTCAGTGTCACAGTAGACTCATCAGCAAGTAAACCGGAGCAGCAGATAACCAGTAGCAAAAAAATCAAGTGCTTACTGAAGTGCATGGCTAAGTCGCTCCGCATCCTGTGCATGTACCTTTATTATAGTTATTGTTCAGGTTCAAACTGGGTATGAATAATAATGAATTGGCAATTATTCTAGCAGATAGTGGGCCATAAAACAGACTCTGCTTCATTGAGTCTGTTGTTGATATCGGTATTAAAGTAATGAGCTTTCTTGCCGATATCAGATGTATTGCAATGGAGACACGAATGCCGAATGAGCGGATAACAAATGAGGTTTTTCTTAATCGGGTAGAAGGTTATACAGCGAACCTTCCCCAAGCTGTGCGCTCACCCAATAGCGCACAGTTTGGTATGCTGTTGAGTCTGATTGCTTCCAGTAACGAGCGCTATTCTTCAGAGGCCAGAGCAACAGCGGCGGCAGACGGTAACTTTCAATTGCCGGGTAAGACGGTTTACCCAGAGCCGGATAGCCTGTTTGACCGGGATCTTGTCGGGCGTTTGAATCATGCCGTCACCGCTCAGGAGACAGGTGAATTTGCTTATTTAGTCAGCCATCTGAATGTTAAAACCTTGATGCCGTTAAATAGCCCGATTAGAAATGATCGCTTTGCGCAACTATCTCTGGCTTCATTAGGTGGGCATATGCTGGAGCAGATTAGTGCCGCCAAAGACGGTTTTCAGGCGGTAGCCTGAATCACAAGACTCAATCTGTAACCCATTGCATTTTAACTTCTTGGCCTTCCTCAACTTTCCACCACTCATCCGGATCATCACCTTCCTGCCAGCCTGAAGCGATACACCGTACCTGTGCTTTAAGCACGGCTGAAGCTTCGCGTGCGCAGTCCAGATCCACTTTCCAGGGCGTGGTATTGGATTGGAACCAGACACTGATCCAAGCCTTGCCTAATGCTTTTTCATGCACGGCAATAGCAAACTTATGGCCCTGATAGCTGGCGCTGAATTGATGCAACATCCCTTTGCTGCCGGTTGCTTTAACACTGTCGAGGCGTTCAGATAACCACTGGATTACCTCATCCAATTTGCAGTTTTTTATGTAAATTTCAATATCAGGATGGTTTGTCATTATCAGAGTCCAGAAAACGCAATATTCGTAATACACTCAGGCTGAGATAGCCAATGGCAGCAAGGATAATACCACCGCCGAGTAACACTAAACCAAATAATGCCACTAATTCAGCCATTAACGAGCCGGGTAACAGAAACTGGGCTATACCTATAGTCAGCAGCCCCAGCATGAATATACCAAATCCGCTTAATAGCAGCATAAAGTTTTCACGTGGCTGATCAGCGCGTTTGCGCAGGTACTGGCGCAATGGGTGCATAGATGGCTTCATGGTTTGAACGGGGTCACCGTTTTTTATACAGGCTCAGACGTATATCCGCCTGAATGTCCAGTTGCTCGATTTTCAGCAGAGCCTCACGGCGCTCCTGGTTCAGGCGTTGTCCATGGGGCGTCATCACTAATAAATCAGCTAGCTGGGCAGTATCGCTGATCTGAAAACGAAAACGCAAGGTTTCCATGCTGAGTGGTTCAAATAGCTCGTGCAGTTGTGCATCAGGGTTCAGGTCAGAGTCACGTACATCCGTGTAGATCAGCTCGCGTAATTCCCGCAGATGATCCGGGCCAGGCCAGACCACCAGAAACAAACCATTTTTATTTAAGACTTGTGCCGTGGGTTCGGGCAAAAGTCGGGCAAAAATCAACGTGGCCAGATCCACTGAGTCAGGCTGCAACGGAATATCAGCCCCCGTGGCAACTAGCCAGGTGATACGTTTGTCACGCTTACACGCCTGGCGAATGGCCGCTTTGGAGATATCCAGACCAATCAAACTGGCATGTCGCTCAGCCCGGACAAAGCTATGACACAGGTGATCGGTGTAGTAGCCCTCACCACAACCCAGATCCAAGATAACCGGGTTATCCACAGAATCAGTTGCGTGCAATCCTATTGCACATACTGCATCGGCAATGGGCTGATAGTGGTGTTGATCCAGAAAACGCTGGCGTGCTTGTACCATGGCTTCATTGTCACCTGGCGCTTTGGAGCGCTTGCGCTGCGGTAACAACAGGTTCCAATAACCCTGACGAGCACGGTCAAAACTGTGTCCGTTAATACAACGCAGTTGTTTATTATCAGCACCCGGTTGCAGCGGATCACTACAGACCGGGCAGCGTAATACCGAGATCATGCGGTTAATAGCCGGATCATAATCTGTTCATAGATGGCTGACAGGGCGTCCAGATCGTCAATGCTGACGCGCTCATCGATTTGATGAATAGTGGCATTCACCGGGCCGAGCTCTACTACCTGGGCACCCGTGGGTGCAATGAATCGGCCATCTGATGTACCGCCAGCGGTGGAAAGCTCACTCTCCAGTCCGGTGATCTGATGTATGGCAGCACGGCTGGCATCTACCAGACTGCCCGCTGGTGTCAGGAAAGGGTGACCTGAAAGTGTCCAGTCAATCTGCCAATCCAGCTGATGTCGATCCAGCAGCTCAGCAATGCGCGCTTTAATGGCATCGGCCGTGATTTCGGTGGAAAAGCGCAGGTTGAAAGCCACCTCCAGTTCACCTGGTACCACGTTGGTAGCGCCGGTACCTGCATGAATATTGGAGATTTGAAAACTGGTAGGAGGAAAAAACTCATTGCCTTCATCCCAGACCAGTTGCGACAGCTCTGCCAGCGCCGGTGCGGCCAGGTGCACCGGATTGCGAACCAGGTGCGGGTAAGCGACATGGCCTTGAACCCCTTTTACAGTCAGGCTGCCACTGATAGAGCCCCGGCGTCCATTTTTGATAACATCACCCACCCGTTGTGAGCTGGAAGGCTCACCAACCACACACCAGGTGATTTTTTCCTGACGCGCTTCAAGCGTATCAATTACCCGGGTGGTGCCATTGATGAAGGGACCTTCCTCATCACTGGTGATCAGCAGAGCGATGGACCCTTGATGGTCAGGGTAGCTGGCTATAAAACGTTCCAGCGCGGTAATGAAGGCAGCAATGCCACCTTTCATATCGGCGGCACCCCGGCCCCAGAGGTAGCCCTCCGACTCAGTGGGCTCGAAAGGCGGGAAGCGCCATTTTTCTGCAGGCCCTGAAGGGACTACATCGGTATGACCGGCAAAACAAAACAGCGGTCCATCGGTGCCACGGCGCGCCCAGAGGTTGGTAACCTCTGCAAAAGGCATGGATTCAATGGTGAATCCCAAGGCCTCAAGACGACTGATCAAATACGCCTGACAGCCAGCATCATCCGGTGTGACTGACGGTCGGCTGATCAGCTCTTTGGCCAGGGTTAACGTGGCAGATCCGTGTGACATAGGGTTAGCCTGTTATCAGTTATGCTTGTGTAGTTCAGCGTTGAGTTCAATGGCTGACTGGTTGGTTTTTACTTCAATCTGCCCGGTTTGTGAGTTGCGGCGGAATAGTAGATCAGGCTTACCTGCCAGCTCGGCAGCTTTGACCACAGCAACCGTTTGGTTGGTATCATCCAGCAGGGTTACTTTGGAGCTGCCGGTAACATACAGGCCCGCTTCGACAGTACAACGATCACCCAGAGGCAGACCCAAACCGGCGTTAGCACCGATCAAACAGTTCTCACCCACGGAAATCACCAGGTTGTTACCCCCGGACAAGGTGCCCATGGTTGAGCAGCCACCTCCCAGGTCTGAGCCGTTACCGACTACTACACCGGCTGAAATCCGGCCTTCAACCATACTGACACCCAGGGTGCCGGCATTGAAATTGATGAAACCTTCATGCATCACTGTGGTGCCTTCGCCGACGTAAGCACCCAGACGGATACGCGCGGCATCACCGATACGTATACCTTCAGGAACGGCATAGTTGGCCATTTTCGGGAATTTGTCGACACTGTAGACTTCCAGAATGCGACCCTGAGCGCGGGCAGACAGTTGCCGTTTTGCCAGTTCATTCTGGGCAATGGCCCCTTCTGAGGTCCAGGCGACATTGGGTAGCAGACCGAACATGCCGGTTAGATCCAGACTGTGTGGTCTGGCCAGTCGCTGCGATAGCAGGCTGAGTTTCAGGTAGACCTCGGCAGTCGTTTCCGGTTTGCTGTCTGTTTCCAGAATACACAGCACCAATGGCTGGCGTGTACCTTCCAGAATTTCAGTCAACTCGGCCTGATCTTCTGCATCAATAGACAGAAAGGCCACTTCCAGTGCTTTGAGCTGCTCGGCGCTGATCTCGATCGCCTGGTTGCCACCCTGGTAGCCAACCTTGTCGGCTATCGCCTCAACCAATGTGTCGGCAGCATCCACCAGAGGGGCGTAGTAGTAGACTTCCAGCCATTGTCCTGCGGCCGACTTAGTGCCGACACCTAAACCAAATGCAAAATTACTCATGGGTTACTCCGTTCATTAATGCGCTATATTCAGTTTCGTTAAAGCCGACATGGCAAAGCTTATCGCCTTCCAGTAGTGGGCGTTTGATCAGTGCCGGGTGCTCCAGCAGCAGCGCCTGCAGACCAAGGGTGTCTAAGCCCTCCTTGCGCTCTTCAGGCAGTTGGCGCCAGGTAGTGCCTCGCTTATTCAGCAGCTTGTCTATGCCGATAGAGTCAGTCCAGCGGCTAATCTGTTCAGCGGTCAATCCATCTTTCCTGAAATCGTGAAAGTGGTAATCAACCTGGTGTGCGTCAAGCCACTTGCGTGCCTTGCGCACGGTATCGCAGTTATTGATGCCATACAGTGTCAACATAAGCCGCTTCCTATTTAGAGTGATTCTACATAACGGCGAATACGTGTTGCCGCTTCAACACACTCGTCCACTGTGGCTACCAGGGCCATACGTACATAGTTGGCTCCCGGTAACAGGCCATCTACTTCTCTGGATAAGTAGCGCCCAGGCAATACTGTCAGGTTCTGAGATTGCAGTAAGCCACGGGTGAAGCTTTCATCATCAATGGGGGTGGGTGCCCAGAGATAAAAGCTGGCTGGTGGCTGTGTTACATCCATTACCGGTGCCAGAATGTCGATGACAGCGGTGAATTTTTCGCGATAGAGATTGCGGTTATCAATCACATGGGCTTCATCCTGCCAGGCGGCTGTTGACGCGACCTGGTGCTGAACCGGCATGGAGCAACCATGGTAGGTGCGGTATTTCAGGAAAGGTCCGATCAGTGCGGCATCACCGGCAATAAACCCGGAACGCATGCCGGGCAGGTTGGAGCGCTTCGACAGACTGTGAAATACCACACAGTTGCGGTAATCATCACGGCCTATTTCAGCACAGACTTCAAGCAGACCGGTGGGTGGATGAGCCTCATCCAGATAAATCTCGGAATAGCATTCATCACTGGCCAGTACAAAATCATACTGATCGGACAGGGCAATCAGCTTTTTCAGCGTAGCCGCATCGTGTACTGCTCCGGTTGGGTTACCGGGAGAGCAGACAAATAATAACTGACAGTTTTCCCAGACGGCGGCCGGTACGGCATCGTAATCAGGAATAAAACCATTTTCACGGGTGCAATTGAGGTACCAGGGTTTGGCACCTGCAAGATACGCAGCCCCTTCATAAATCTGATAAAAGGGGTTGGGAGAGACGACCAGAGCCTCTGCGCTGGGGTTTATCAGCGCCTGGGTGAAAGCGAAAATGGCTTCGCGCGTGCCATTAACCGGCAGAATGTGCTGCTCAGGATCAAGGCTTTGCGCTTTCAGACCGAAGCGTTGTGTGGCCCAGTCGGCAATAGCCTGGCGCAGACTGAGCAGCCCTTTGGTCGTCGGATAGTTGGATAAACCGGCAAGATTGTTACGCACGGCATCCATCACCAGCGCGGGTGCCGGATGCTTGGGCTCACCAATTCCCAGTGAAATAGCTTCAAGGCTGGGTTCAGGTTGAATGTCGCGAGTTAACTCAGCGAGCTTTTCAAATGGGTAGGGATGCAGCTTATCAAGGTTGCTGTTCATGTGGGTGTCCTGTGTTAACCCCTGCTATCATCAGGGTTTGGGTCTGCCGGATAGGCGCAGCAGTATACCGAATGCGGCTAGTTCATCCAAATAGCCAGGACTCAGTCATGTTCAGCCAGCACAGCCGGATCCAGTAGCTTTTCGAGTTCTGCACGGCTGATATCAGTCATTTCTACTGCTACATCAATGACCTTGCGATTGCTTGCGTAAGCCGCCTTAGCAATTTCAGCCGCCAGCTCATAACCGATTACCGGATTCAATGCGGTGACCAGTATTGGATTACGCACCAGCGCTTCTTCTATATGACGCTCATTGACACTGAACCCGGCAATGGCTTTATCGGCCAGTGCCATGGCCGCGTTGGCAAGCAGTTCCTGGCTTTGCAACAGATTATAGGCGATCAGCGGTAGCATGGTGTTGAGCTGGAAATTACCTCGCTGAGCACAGAAAGTGATACTGGCATCATTGCCGTTGATCTGGGCTACGGCCATGATGACCGCTTCCGGAATCACCGGGTTCACCTTGCCTGGCATGATCGATGAACCTGGCTGCAGTGCTGGTAAGACAATTTCACCCAGACCGGAAAAGGGCCCTGAATTCATCCAGCGCAGATCTTCGGCAATTTTTAGTAAAGCGGTTGCACAAGCCTTGAGCTGACCAGAGAGTGCCAGCGCTGTGTCCTGGCAGGCCTGCGCGGCAAAATGACTGTCTGGTGGGGTCAAACGGTAGGTCGTGCGATTACTCAGGTGGGTACAAAAGCGTCTGGAAAATCCCCGTGGTGCATTCAGTCCACTGCCGATCGCTGTGCCCCCCTGGGGTAATTTCATCAGATCAGCACGTAGCGACTCCAAACGCTGTTCAGCCTGACGTATCTGGCTGCCCCAGGCACGGACTTCATCTTCCATGCGCATGGGGACGGCATCCATCAGATGGGTGCGGCCGGTTTTGATAATCTCGGAGACTTCCACCGCTTTGCGACTGCAACGGGTGCGCAGGTGTTCCAGAGCTGGCAGCAGGGTCTTATCCAACTGTATCAGTGCACTTAAATGAATTGCTGAGGGAATGACATCATTGGAGCTCTGACTCAGGTTGATATGGTCATTGGGGTGCAGCGTCAGGCCCGCATCCTGTTGCACTAGTGAGGCCAATACCTCATTCATATTCATGTTGGTGCTGGTACCGGAGCCTGTCTGAAACACATCTACCGGGAAGTGTTTACGGTAGTGTCCTTTCTGAATTTTATCGCAGGCCTTGATGATAGCCTGGGCCTCATCTTTAGATAATACCCCCAGCTCAGCGTTGGTCTGGGCCGCCGCCGCTTTGATCTGAGCCAGTGCCGAGATAAATGCGACAGGCATTTTTAGTGGGCTTAAGGTGAAATTTTCAACGGCTCTTTGTGTTTGAGCACCATAAAGCGCATCTTCGGGGACTTGAATTTCACCCATACTGTCTTTTTCAGTTCGGTAGGCTTTCATGCTTGGCGTTCCTGTGAAGAGTGTCTCTGTGTTGTGTCCGCCTGATTTTGATTTGCCGGATCACCTTTGCCCTCAAGTATACTAAGCATAGCCGGAACCACCAGTAAAATCAGCACACTGCCATAGGCAAGGCCAAATACGATAGAGGTTGCCATGGGAATCAAAAACTGCGCTTGCACTGAGGTTTCAAATAATATCGGTGCCAATCCGGCGATGGTTGTCAGGGTGGTCAGCAGTACTGCTCGAAGGCGTTGGCAGGCGGCTTCTTCAATGGCCTGGTATATGGCAACCCCCTGTTCGCGCAGTTTTTTGTAAAAGCTGACTAACACGATGGTGTCATTGATAACGATTCCTGACAAGCCAAAAAGACCAAAAAGTGATAGAACTGTCAGACTTTGTCCAGTTAAGAAGTGCCCAAGAATCGCACCAGTCAAGCCCAGCGGGATGGTTAACATAACAATTACTGGCCAGCTGTAAGACGCAAAGACCCAGGCGAGAATGATATAAATCAATGCCAGGCCCAGCATCAGTCCAGTGCGCATATCAGCCAGGGTTTCCTGCTGGTCACGACTTTTACCCTCAAAGCTGGCTTCTACGCCATAGTGCATCAGCAGGTCCGGTAAAGTCCGGGTCTTAAGGTCGGCGAGTATGTCATTGGCATTAGCGCGTTGTTCATCCAGGTCAGCAGATACATTCAATGCTAATTGACCATTGATGCGCTGCACCGAATCCAATCCCTGGCGCGCGGTCAGTTCCACCAGGTTGCCTAGCAGGCTGGTGGAGCCATCCGGCAGGACAATCGGTAGTTGCTCAATGGCGACCAGTTGATTGCGACTTGCATCCGGCAGTGATACCCGGACTTCGATTTCATCCTGTCCTTCGTAGAAAGACTGAATTCTGAGACCATCGAAAGCGGCCCTTAGCTGCCGCCCCAGGGTTTCCAGTTGTAGCCCTGCGGCATGCCCCTGGGTATTGAGTGAGTAGATTAGTTGTGACGTGCCAAAAGGTAGATCATCATCGATGTTGGACAGCCCCGGATAGGCGCGCAAGGCATCCTGAACTGCCAGTGACGCTTGTTTGAGCCGGTCGGTATTTGTTCCAGTGAGTTTGATCTCGATGGGCTTGCCAGGGGGGCCTCCCTGGCTGATATTGATGCTGAATTTTTCAATACCTGCCGGAAGCTGAATCGATTGCCGCCATTGCTGAATAAATGCCTGGTTACTGACAGTGCGATCATCAGCAGTAGTTAATTCCACATGCAGCGAGGCATATTCATCCCCAATAAAACTCCCACGGCCGGTACGTGGAAAGTAGGCGATACCCTGTTGTTGCAAGCTGAGTTTAAGCAGTTTTTCATCCAGGTTGCTATCGGTTTGTCGCAGCGTGGTGTCCAAATGCTGTAAAAAAGCATTTATACGCGTGGTATCTGTCCCTGCAGCGAACTGTACATTTGCAGTGAGGATATCCTGTTCAACACTGGGAAAAAAATTAAACTTTAATTGCCCACCTGCCAGTAAACCGGCACTGAGTATCAACAAGCCAACCGTACTGGCCAGTACAACCCAAGGATAGCGCACGGCAAATCTGACACGCTGACGAAATGCATGATTTCTGAACTGATCAAAGGCTTTGTCGAGCCGGATACGCAAGGCTGAGGGCTTGAGGTCTGCAGCACGGTGCAGGCTGTGATGCAGATGTCCTGGCAGAATGAGAAAACACTCAATCAAAGACGCAATAATGACGCAGATGACCACCAGTGGAATATCGATAAGGATATTACCGATAATCCCGCCGACCATGAGTAAGGGTAAAAAAGCGGCAATAGTGGTTAGGGAGGAGGCAATGACTGGCGACTGCATGCGATGTGCTCCGCCAATAGCGGCCTGCAGCCCTGGCTCGCCCTGTTGCAGATGCGTTAGAGTATCCTCACCGACAACAATGGCGTCATCTACAATAATGCCCAAAGCCATGATTAACGCAAATAACGACATCATGTTAATGGAACCACCAATACCATAGAGGATGCCCAGAGTAGCCAGGAAAGACACGGGAATACCGACCATCACCCAAAAAGCGACCCGGGCATTCAGAAACAGAAACAAAATCATCACCAGCAGCAGTAAGCCGGTTAAACCATTTTTAATCAGCAAACCTATACGATCACTGATCAACTGCCAGCGTTCATTAAAGACCACCAATTCAATGCCGCCTGGTAGGTCATTTCGAGCGCTCTCCAGCCAGTTGGTCAGAATGCGGGCAGCTCGTAGGCTATCTTCGGATTCGGTGCGCTTCAGGCTGAATCGAATAGCAGGCTGGCCTTTATAGCTGAGCAGTACCTGGCCATCGCGTATACGGCGTTCAACCTGAGCAATGTCATCAATACGAATCAGCTGTCCTGGCGGGGTGTTATTGAGTGGTAACTGACGAAAGCCTTCTACATCCCGTTGCTGACTCAGGCTGCGCAGCTGTCTTGCTCCCTCATCGCGTGCCGCTGTGCCAGCGGGCAAATCGATGCTGCTAAGACGTATATCAGCCGCCAGCTCAGATAGAGTCATACCCAGTTTATGCAGCTCATCGGGTTGCACCAGTATGGCAATTTCTTCTTCTGCCAGTCCGGTGAAATCAATCTTGCGCACGCCCAGATCAAGCAGTTCCTGTTCAAACTGGCGAGTCAGCCTGCGCAACTCATCCAGGCTGGCTTGTGAACTGGTCAGGATAACATCGGCAATTTCTTCATAACGTAGGGTCTTTTGCACCAGCGGCTCTTCTATGTCGGCAGGCAATCGACTGCGAACACTGTCCAGCCGCTGTTTGACTTCACTAAGGGCATAGTCCACATCACTGCCATCATCCAGCTCGATACGGATAGACGCCGACCCTAACCGCGCGGTTGCAAAAATTTGACGGATATTATCGACACTGCGCAACTCATCTTCTATGGGAACCAGCACTGACGTGGCAATATCCTCAGCGCTGGCACCGCTCCAGATAACTTGTACCGTGACGGTGTCGAGGGAAAAGCTGGGAAAAAACTGGGTGTTTAGTTTAGTAAGGCCATAAATGCCTGACAGAATCATCAACGCCATCAGTAGATTAGCTGCCACTCTATGGCCCGCGAATACCCGGATCAACTGTTTTAATGGACCTTCGTAAATGCTCATGGTGGTGTATTTCCGGTGCCAGCAACACGCCTGACAGGCAGGCCACTGATGGCATTGGGTAGCTGGGTCGTCAGTATCCAGTCACCGGGTTGCAAAGCCTCGCTGCGGACCAGGATCTCACTATCTTGTTCGGTACCTGGTCGCGATCCCAGCCGTTCCACATCGAGGGCTTCAAGCTGCTCATTAACCAGGCGATAGATGCGATCATTGCCATATAAGGCCTGCGGCGGCAGTGCGACTACCTGACTTTCTGGAGGGAGTTGTAGCGTGAGTGTTACCTGACGGCCGGGTTCTGGAAGCCAGGGAGCGTCTTGAAAACGAAAATAGGCTTCAATACCTGTGCGGCTATTGTGGCTGTCGGCTGCTAAGCGGTCGAGATGCAGGGTAAATGCCTGGCCGTCTACCTGTGTGCGTGCCAGGATAGTTTGCTCCTGGCTTTGCAGTTGTTGGCGAAAACGGGTCAGGCTAGAGGATGGCAGTAAGGCTTTCACTTCCAGGTTGCTCAGGTCGTAAAGGCTGAGTATCGGCTCTCCGGGTCTCAGGCGTTCACCAACACTAGCCAGTCTTTCTGCCACACGACCATCAAAGGGGGCATAGATGTCTGTGCGGTCCAGGTCACGTTGTGCTTGATCCAGCAGAGCTTCACTACGATCTCGTTCGGCTTCAGTCTGACGTAAACGATTTGGGTGGTCAGCCAGTGCCATGCGTCGGGAGTTGACTGCCAGTGCTTGTTGCTGGAGCGCGATTCGTGCGGTATCCATCTGCTCCTGGCTACTCAGGTTGCGTTGACTCAGGTCTTCTAATCTGCGCAGTTTGCGTTGTTGAATCTGCAGTAACTCTTCATCCAGTGCGAGTGCCTGTTGATCGGCTTCAAAGCGGATATGCTCAGCGGCTATGCGGGCTTGAGCTGACTCAAAATCTGCCTGGCGCTGACGAAGTTGCAATAACAGATCTGTCTTGTCGAGGCTTGCGAGCAAGGTGTTTTCACTGACGCGTTGACCTTCATTAACATTCAACTGCTGCAGCTCCGCGGTGACTGCACTGGTCAGGCTTGCCAGACCGTGGCTGGTTATCTGGCCAAAAATTTGTGTTTCAGCCTGGGCTGTTATCCATTCCACTTGCTGCGCCTGAACATTCCAGCGCTGCGTTTCTGGCGGGATGAGTGGCGTTTCCGCCCGGTTCATCTTCAGCCAGTAAAAGCCAATAATAGAGAGAACAACAATAAACAGTGGCAGTATCCAGATGAAACGCTGTGTCGCACGAGGTGGCTGAAAAGGCGAAGCCATGGCCGTGAAAATCCTTTGTATAAGTGATTGCTGATGTAGCCGGTATGGTGACAGGCTGTGAACATGTCGGCAAGTGATATAAATAAAGCCAGTTGATTTGGTTTTTACCTCAGGCTTGCGGGATAATGAAGTCTACTTGATTATAAGGTGAATGGATCATGAGTGTATTGATTAGCTGGCCATCGAGTCATTTATGTTTGACCGAGCTGGAAAGACAAGCTGCAAGCTGTGCGGTGGAATCGGCTTTTACATCGGCCCTTGAAAACCTTCGGGTGGATATTGGCTTTCGCGATATGGTCGAACAGCTTTATGTACCGATGGGCGCCTGGGTTGCTCAGCAGCAGAGTGACAAGAATAAACCTCTGGTGATTGGTATTAATGGAGCTCAGGGCGCCGGTAAATCAACCCTGTTTAATCTGCTGGAGGTCACGCTGAGTGAGGGTTTCGGTTTGCGGGTTGTGGGTTTCTCCATTGATGATTTGTATAAAACCCGTGCCAAACGATCCGAGTTAGCTGAGCAGGTGCACCCACTGCTACAAACCCGCGGTGTACCAGGCACGCATGATGTTGAACTTGGGATTGAAATTCTTGACTCATTGCTACATGCGAACGATACCACTGTGACTCGAATCCCGGTGTTTGATAAATCTATTGATGACCGTTGTCCGGATTATGTCTGGCAGGAGTGGGTTGGACGTGCCGATATCATTGTACTGGAGGGCTGGTGTGTAGGGGCTACCCCTCAGCTCGACGAAGCCTTGTCTGAGCCAGTCAATCAGTTGGAGCGTGAAGAAGATTCTAATGGGATCTGGCGGCGTTATGCTAATGAGCAACTTAAATATCAGTATGCTGAACTTTTCTCGCGACTTGATCTGCTGATTATGCTGCAGGTGCCTAGTATGCAAGCCGTATTTGAGTGGCGTTCGTTACAAGAGAAAAAACTGGCGGAGCGCGTGCAGTATATACATGATCAGCAGCAGTCGACCGATCACTTACGTATCATGAATGAGCAGCAAATCGTGCGCTTTATCCAGCATTACGAACGTCTGACTCGTGCCATGCTGGAGCAGATGCCGCAGGTGGCTGATCTGGTGTTGAAGCTCAATCAAAATCATAAAATTGAACAGATTGTGATTAACCGCACCCGCGTTGATTAAATCGGAAAAAGTGCTGTTGTGGCAAGGCTGAACACCGCCTTGTTAATACTGCGGTTGGTCTTGTCCGAGATAACGCGTGCCATCATATCCTGATGAGCGATCAGCTTGCCAAATAAGCGTTCAAAACTGAGGTTGCTAATACCCTCTTCACTAACTCCATTGGTAAGAATAAAGGGCTCTCCGTGCTCATTCAGGCGGTTACTCAGTCGCCATACAATAATTTCCACATTGCGGGCGCTGTCATAAAGACGTTGTTGGTTAAGATCGTCGAGTATGAAGAACTCGTCTTTGAAGTTGTAAGCACCGTGGAGCATGCCTGATAAACCTACCATCAAAGCAAACACTCTATCACCATCAAAGTCGGGATCAAATGCCAAAGGAATAGCATCAATGCCGTAGCGATTGTAAAGCTCGGGATGGCTATAGATGCGAGGCGAGTCAAAAAGTTGCTTTTGCCGCATTTCCAGTGTGGTACCGGCCGTCCCTTTGAGCAGTTCACGAGGGTTGCGCTGGTAAAGTTTGACCATCAATTCGCGGAGTAAACTGGTTGTTTCTTCTACATGTGCATCAGCGACCAAATCTATATCCGACTTGGCCAGGTTCTTCAGTTGAAAGGGTCGTTCATTGGTTTGCTGCCCGGCACAACCTGTTAACAGTCCCAGGATCACTGTCAGAGTTAGAAAATGAAGTAATCGCAAACCTTAATCCTTTCATTTATGAAGATGTAATCATGTAAACAAACCCTGAGGAGGATCATATCTCCCAAGTGTTGTTTTTCGCTATAGTAAGCCAAGTATAACAACCGGAGAAACCCAATGAGTCAAGATACATCAGACCTCAGATCACTGAGGCGTGAATATGAGGTCGGAGACCTGAATCGGGATGACCTGAGTGCCGATCCTATGCAGCAGTTTGCCACCTGGTTTGAACAGGCGCTAGCTCAGTATGCGGATGAAGCCACGGCAATGACCTTGGCTACGGCGGATGCAGAGGGTATGCCGGCTGCCCGTATTGTTTTATTGAAACAGTATGATAGCAAAGGTTTTACCTGGTTTACGGATTACCGCAGCGAAAAAGGTCAGCAATTGGCGATTAATCCTCAGGCTGAACTTTTGTTCTACTGGCCTGCGCTGTCTCGCCAGATCAGGGTGCGTGGGCAGGTGCAGAAATTATCGGCGGCGGATGGTCAGGCTTATTTTAGTCAACGTCCGGCAGGCAGTCGTCTGAGCGCGGCTGTGTCTTGTCAAAGTCAGCCGATAGCGTCACGAGAGCTACTTGAGGTCGCTATCGCAGAGCTTAAGCAGCAGCATCCTGATGGTAATGTTGCCTGCCCAGAATCCTGGGGTGGCTATCTACTCAAACCGCAACGTTTTGAGTTCTGGCAAGGTCGTCCCAGTCGCCTGCATGACCGTTTTAGTTATCGGCTTCAGGATGATGGCAGTTGGGCAATAGAGCGCTTGCAGCCCTGATTTAGTTATTCTTTTTCTATCTATAATGTAAAAAGGTTTCCTGCAGTGCTCTCCTGATGTTCAGGAAACCTTTTCCCGCCATTGCAACTCCCCGATCTGCACATTCAACCAATCAAAACCTATGCGCTTGGCTACTGCCGCTGCGCCATCCAGGCTTTTGAACTCGCGTTCAGTATTTGATCGTTGCAGGTTCAGCGTGATGATTTCCTGATCACGGGTTACGAATTTTAGCGTCCAGCCGCGAGACATGGAAATGGGTATCGCCTGACAGGATTCAAACACGCCAGCTTTAAAAAGCAGCCTTACTTCCTTCTCTTGCATGATCATATCCTCTTTAAGAAACATCATTTAACTATTATTGATAAGTTTATATCAAATAATGATTCATCACAAGTATTTAGTGAATAAATTATGGTTTTAAGTCATTGAAAAACAAGGATAAATAACTATTTATTCAAGGATTTTGAGTTGCAGAATATATATTATCTAACTATTTGATATATAAGGAGTAATTCGCATTTTCTTTGCAAGTTTTTTAGTCTTTTTTGCTATAAAAATTAGCTTTAGAGTAATCAAAAAATAGTTTTTGATTACTCTAAATTAATAGTTGATGTTTCGTATCTGAGATACAGAATATTAGGGGGAGGTGGTGTGAGTTGGCAGGGTTGAGCGGTAAGGTCGGGTAGGGTGGACCAGGGCTATCCTTTGAGATCTGCCCTGGTGAGCCAATCAGTTGTCTTGTTTGGCGTTAAGGCGCATTTTAAGAGCCTGTTCAATTGCATCAAGTTTTTTGTTGGCTGCGACAACGCGGGCATCGGAATCATCAAGTTCTGGTGAAAATTTGATCATATCCAACACCTCAACCATGAAGGTTTCTTCATTCATTTTGATGACTTCGTCAGCAGTCCAGCGGTTAAAACGATTAGCCATGTTCAACTCCTTTTTTATTTCATAGTGATCTACTTAGAGTGTAATGGGAAGGTGATTAGGAATGCCAGTCTGGAAACATAAATTCTGCGGTGTCTGAGCGGATGTTAGTGCGACCGGAAGAAAAATTGAGCTGGGTCAATATTCCATAGTAAATAAGCGGGTACTCTAGTCGCAGTTAACCGTTAAGAGGTGATGACATGTTCGGAATAGATATCCATAGTCTGGAAGTACTGGTCCCTAGTATGATCGGTATCATCGGTATTACTGCTGTAATGATTTGGGCAGGGTTCAAGCTGCGTGTCTTGATGAAAGAAGATCAAAAAAAGTAAGTCTGCCGGTTTCTTTTTAGATAACAGCTTCATTCTCAAAAATTGTGCCCTGTAAAAACCTGCTGCCTCATCCAGCAGGTTTTTTTATGTACAGGATGTACGGTATGCCGCGGGCGCATGGATGCGCAGGAGCGGCGCATGTACAGGATGTACGGGCAGAAAATTGCTCCTGCATTTTCTGCATAGGCGCCATCCTTGGCGCTATATGCCGCGGGCTCTAAGGGTTTATACGGGCAAGCTGCTGTTCCTGTGTTTTTTACATACACGCCGTCCCTGGCGCTGTATGTCCTGGTCCGGATTAGATTGCAGCAATAGTGCTGTGCTGTTCTTCAAGGCGGGTATAGGCTGATTGCATTTCTGCCAGCTTGGCGCGCTCTTTCTCCACGACTTCCGCGGGTGCCTTGCTGACAAACCCCTGGTTAGACAGCTTGCCATCCAGTCGGCTGATCTCCTTGTTGAGTTTTTCCAGTTCTTTGCTCAAACGGCTGAGTTCGGCCTCTTTATCAATGATGCCAGCCATGGGCACCAGTATTTCCATCTGGCCGACCAGAGCTGTCGCTGACATGGGTGCTTCCTGCTGGCTATCCAGCAGTTCAATCCGCTCCAGCTTGGCCAGTTTGGTGAGCAGTGGGCGGGTTGCTTCCAGGCGGCGTTGATCTTCGGTTGAGGCGTTGCCAAGCCATACCGGAATCGCCTTGCCGGGTGACAAGTTCATTTCACCGCGAATATTACGAATAGCCAGCATTACTGCTTTCAGCCATTCGATGTCGGCATTGGCTTGAGTGTCAATCTTGCTGTCTTCGGCAAGCGGGTAAGCTTGCAGCATAATCGTATCGCCCTGTTTCCCGGCAAGCGGTGCAATACGTTGCCAGATCTCTTCGGTAATATAGGGCATCAGCGGGTGAGCTAAACGCAAAATAGCTTCCAGTACTCTGACTAAGGTGCGGCGCGTACCGCGTAAGCGTTCAGTCGGTGCAGATTCATCCCAAAGCACTGGCTTGGACAGTTCCAGATACCAGTCGCAGTATTCATTCCAGACAAATTCATACAGGGTGCTGGCGACCAGGTCAAAGCGGTATTCGGCAAAGTGTTTGGCAATTTGCGCTTCGGTTTCCTGCAGGCGAGAAATGATCCAGCGATCCGGCAGGGTGAGTTCCACGGTTTCTCCCTGGATGCCGCAGTCCTGCTCTTCGGTATTCATCAGTACATAACGAGCGGCGTTCCAGAGTTTGTTACAGAAGTTGCGATAGCCTTCCATGCGCTGCATATCGAACTTGATATCGCGGCCGGTCGAGGCCAGTGACAGGAAGGTAAAGCGCAGTGCATCTGTACCATAAGCGGCAATACCCTCGGGGAAGTGCTTGCGGGTCTGGTCTTCGATTTTTTTAGCCAGCTGTGGCTGCATCATGTTACCGGTGCGTTTGGCCACCAGGGTTTCCAGGTCGATGCCATCGATCAAATCCAGCGGGTCGAGTACGTTACCTTTAGACTTGGACATTTTCTGTCCATCCTGATCACGCACCAGGCCATGGACATAGACCTGTTTGAAGGGGACTTCGCCGGTGAACTTGAGGGTGAACATGATCATTCTGGCAACCCAGAAAAAGATGATGTCAAAACCGGTAACCAGGGCGCTGCTGGGGTGGAAGGTATTCAGTTCCGGGGTGTTTTCCGGCCAGCCCAGGGTGCCAAAGGTCCAGAGTCCTGAGGAGAACCAGGTATCCAGCACATCATCGTCCTGTTTCAGTGGCAGGTCATGGCTGAGTTGGTATTTGTCTCGTACTTCAGCTTCGTTACGGGCGACATAGACATTACCGCAGTCGTCATACCATGCGGGTATACGGTGACCCCACCAGAGTTGGCGAGAAATACACCAATCCTGCAGGTCACGCATCCAGGCAAAATACATGTTTTCATATTGTTTGGGGACGAATTCAATGTCGCCATTTTCCACCGCGGCAATGGCCGGTTTTGCCAGTTCTTCAACGGCGACAAACCACTGGTCGGTGAGCAGGGGCTCAATGACGACACCTGAGCGATCGCCATAGGGCACTTTCAGGGCATGCGCATCAATTTTTTCCAGCAGATCGGCAGATTCAAATTCGCTGATAATCAGTTTGCGCGCATCAAAACGGTCCAGTCCCTGATACTGTTCCGGCAAACGATCATCCAGTTCGGTATTTTCACTGCTGTCAGTGTTGAAGACCTCGGCTCGTTGCAGTATCGCACCGTTGTGATCGAATATATTGATCATGGGTAGCTGGTGGCGTTTGCCGACTTCGTAGTCGTTAAAGTCATGTGCCGGGGTGATCTTCACACAACCACTACCAAACTCGGCATCGACATAATCATCGGCAATGATCGGTATGCGGCGACCGACTAAGGGTAATTCGACATACTGACCAATCAGAGAGGTGTAGCGTTTGTCGTTCGGGTTTACCGCAACCGCGGTGTCACCGAGCATGGTTTCGGGTCGTGTGGTGGCTACAATAAGGTAGTCTTTACCATCACTGGTTTTAGCACCGTCGGCAAGCGGGTAGCGGAAATGCCACAGGTGACCACTTTGATCCTTGTTTTCTACTTCCAGATCAGAGATGGCGGTGTGCAGTTTGCAGTCCCAGTTCACCAGGCGCTTGCCACGATAAATCAGCTTGTCATCATATAAGCGTACAAAAACTTCCTGTACGGCTTTGTAAAACCCCTCGTCCATGGTGAAGCGCTCACGACTCCAGTCCAGCGATGCACCCATGCGACGCAGTTGGCGAGTAATCGTGCCGCCGGATTCTTCTTTCCATTCCCAGATCTTGTCGATAAAAGCCTCGCGGCCTAGATCATGGCGGGTTTTACCTTCTTCGGCAGCCACTTTGCGCTCAACCAGCATCTGGGTGGCAATGCCGGCATGATCTGTGCCTGCTTGCCAGAGGGTGTTTTTACCCAGCATGCGCTGATGGCGGATCAGGCTGTCCATGATGGTGTCCTGGAAGGCATGGCCCATATGTAAACTACCGGTCACGTTGGGCGGCGGGATCATAATGCTGTAGGCATCTCCCTGACCTGAGGGCTTAAAGTAACCGCTCTGCTCCCATTTGTCGTACCAGGTGTTTTCAATTTCATGTGGCTGATAGGTCTTATCCATGCTCATCTCAGTAGTTAACATTCGGGACTGGGGGAAGTGACGCAAGGTGGTAATGCAATGCTTCCGCAAAAATGCGTCATTATAACGGCTGTAGCACACAGGTTGTAGGTTTGTCGGTTAGATTATTTGCGCATGTCCGTTCGGTGCATCTCATAACCCAGTTCCCGGCAGCGGCTGTAGTTCTGACGTGAGCTTGCCAGCAGCTCTGGGGCCTGGATCACCACATCGGCGATGCGTTCAAACTCAAAGGCTGCTTCCGGCAGTAAGCTAGCTGCATTGAGAAACAGCTGTCGGTGTTCGGGTAGCTGATCGCCATGACCTATGCTGATGGGGGCTGTTGGCGTATTGCCGATCAAGTGATGAGGCAGGAAACTGTCATCCCGAAAGGACCAAAGTAGTCGATCAAGGCTTTCAGCTTTTGCTTGATGGTCGGTGTGTATATAGACCTCTAGCCCCTGCTGCATGGCTTTCTGACAAACCCGACAGATGAAGACAGCGCGGCTGTCTTCATCGGCTTGAGGTAGAATGTAAAAATCAGCGCGTCGTGACATCAGTGATGCACTTCCTCGTTGACCTCAACGGCTTCGGCTTGATCAATCAGGTACTGGCAGAGTAATGAGACACAGCGTCCGGTAGCACCTTTTTCTTTGCCATTGCTATTCCAGGCGACGCCAGCGATATCCAGGTGAGCCCAAGGATAGGCTTTAGTGAAGCGCGACAGGAAACAGGCGGCCGTGATGGTGCCAGCTGAGCGGCCACCGATGTTGGCTATATCGGCAAAGTTGGAATCCAGCAGTTCCTGGTACTCATCCCATAGTGGCAATGGCCAGGCGCGGTCAGAGGCAAAGTCACCAGCTTGCTGCAGAGCTCCAGCCAGTTCATCATTATTGGACAGCAGGCCAGTGGCCTGGTGGCCCAGGGCGATAATGCAGGCACCCGTCAGCGTGGCGACATCTATGACGCTGGCCGGTTTAAAACGTTCTGCATAGGTCAGTGCGTCGCAAAGCACCAGTCGGCCTTCGGCATCGGTATTTAGAATTTCTACTGTCTGGCCTGACATGGTGGTGACAACATCGCCGGGTTTGGTGGCTTGACTACCTGGCATATTCTCGGCGGCGGCGACAATCACGACGAGGTTTATGGGCAGTTGCATCTCGGCGGCGGCTTCAACAGTACCCAAAACACTGGCGGCACCACACATGTCAAACTTCATCTCATCCATGCCTGCACCGGGTTTCAGGCTGATGCCGCCGGTGTCGAAGGTAATCCCCTTGCCAACCAGAACGTGTGGAGCATCCGTATCTTTGCCGCCATGGTATTCAATGACAATGAGTTTGGAGGGTTGCGCACTGCCACGGCCTACTGAAAGTAAGCTATGCATGCCAAGTTTTTCCATTTTTTCTTCATTAAGAATTTTAACCTTCAGGCTATCAAACTCCTCGCCCAGTGCTTTGGCTTTGTCGGCCAAATAAGTGGGGGTGCAAATATTGCCTGGCAGGTTGCCCAGTTCACGGGCGCTGCTGACACCGTTGGCAATGGCGACGCCATCCAGTAATGCACTTTCACCTAGTTCGGCGTCGTCTTCCTGGAGGTGAATAGCATACTGTTCCAGTGACACTGGATCGGATTTTTTGCTCTTGGTGCTGTCGTATTGATAAAAATCGGCAGAGGTCCATTCGGTGAACAAGCGAGTCTGTCGGTAAACGTCACTTTGATCGCTGGCCAGTCCATCGAGGGCGATAGTGACAGACTTTAGTTTCAGTTTACCTAGGACCAGGTTGATGCCTTTGACTAGTTTGCGGAAATGACGATCTTTACGTTCATCGGCTTTACCTAAGCCTGCAACCAGGACGCGTGCAGCAGAAATGCCAGCTAAATTATGCAACATCAGCAGTTCGCCCGCTTTACCCGTCAGGTCGCCGCTGTTGATCAACGTTTGAATTCCGCCGCCTGTTGCTTGATCAATCAGTGCGGCTGTCGGCGTCAGGGCACCTTCCGCTTCAATGCCAATTACCAAGCAGTCAGTGGAGAGGGTTTGCGGGGTGTCGCTGATTATTTCAAAAAACATGTTGGCTCCAGAGAAGACATTCAAAAGCGATTGATAGATAATGCCACTATAAACTATTTCCATCGTTCGAAACCATGTTCGCGACCAGGATTCTGCGTTGATCATATTCCGTTACATCACCCGCGAGGTGTTAGTCAGTACGTCCGCTGTAACGGCTGTACTGATGCTTATCATTACCAGTGCCCGCTTAATTAAATACCTGTCTGATGCCGCAGCGGGAAAGTTGCAGGCGGAGGCTGTCTTTCTGGTGTTGCTATATCGCATGCCTGGCTTCCTTGAGTTGCTCTTGCCTCTGGGGTTATTTCTGGGCATTTTGCTGGCGCTGGGACGCTTGTGTCTCGATAGTGAGATGGTCGTGCTTAGGGCGACGGGTTTCAGTGGCAATCGCTTGTTGAGTTATGTATTTGGGCCAGCGCTGGTTGTTTCCTTGCTGGTTTTGCTGTTGAGCGCCTGGCTATCCCCACTGGGATTGAATAAAGCGGATCAACTATTGGCTGTCCAGGATGCACGCAGTGAGCTTGACCTTGTGACACCTGGGCGTTTTCTGTCCCAGTCATCAGGCCAGGTTACCTATGCGGAAGCGATGCAGGGTGATCAGTTGAAGCAAGTGTTTATCTCTCAGCGTGGTGAGGATGGCCGTCCGAATATTCTGATTGCGGAGTCGGCTGAGCGACGTATATTTCCAGAAGCCCACCAACGGTTTTTAGTACTGCTGAATGGTTATCGCTTTGATGGTCGTCCTGGTGACGCTGATATGAGTCGTATCCACTATAGTGAATACGGGGTGCAGTTGGATGAGCCAGAACTGGCGGCTGAAATCCGGGAGGTGGATGCGAAGCCCACAACTATGCTACTGACTTCCTCTGAGCACCGAGATTTGGCGGCTTTACACTGGCGTTTCTCTCTGCCGGTGTTGGTGCTCGTGGTGACCTTGTTAGCTGTTCCACTAAGTTATACTAACCCTCGGCAGGGACGTTTTGCCAAACTGATTCCGTCGATCCTGCTTTATCTGGCTTACATGACGTTGCTGACCACCGCCCGTTCGCAGGTTGAGTCGGGAGGATCTCCCGCCGTGCTCTGGTCTGTGCATTTTGTGTTTGTTTTTATCGCAGGCAACTTCCTCTATTTAGGGCGCTATTGGCAGCAGTTGTTCAGCTATCTTTTGCCATTGAGACGTTGGAAGCCTGGGAGGAAAGCGCTATGAAGGTGCTGGATAAGTATATTTTTAAACAGGTTGCACTGTCGGTGCTAGTGGTGTTGTTGGTTGTTCTTGGGTTGGATCTGCTGATCGCTTTTCTGGATCAGATGGATAACATGAATGAACACTATACCTTGAGTGGCGCTTTTTATTATGTGGTGTGGACTCTGCCGCGACGTCTGTATGAGTATATCCCTCTGGGAACCCTGGTTGGGGTGATGGTGGGTTTGGGCATGCTGGCCTCTCAGAGTGAGTTGACTGTGATGCGTGCGGCGGGTATTTCTACGGGACGTATTTTGCTGACGGTATTCAAACCGGTGATGTTGATGGCGCTGCTGGGGTTGCTGCTTGGGCAATTTATAGCGCCAATAACAGAGCAGCGAGCACAGAGTGTACGTGCTCTGGCGATGGCTGGTGGAGGTGCCTATTCTGATAATGGTGTCTGGCACAAAGAGGACAATACCTTCATCTTTATCAATGCCGTAGAAAGCGGTGAAATTATACACGGCGTGACACGCTATGAATTTGCTTCAGACCTGCAGCTGCTGCGTAGCAGTTTCGCGGAGCGTGGAACCTTTGAAGATGGCGCCTGGAGTCTGAGTAATATTAGTGAAACTCGTCTTCATGATGCGCATACTGAAACAGCCACCTTGGCACAAGAGCGCTGGCAAAGTGGTTTGACACCTGATTTGCTGTCGATAGTCGTGGTGGAGCCGGTCGATTTGTCTATCACCGGGCTTTGGGAGTATGCCCGTTATTTGCAAGGGCAGGGCGTAAATGCCGATGTCTATTTTCTGGCTTTCTGGGCTAAGCTGCTGCAGCCTTTGTCGATTGTGGCGCTGGTGTTAGTGGGCATTTCTTTTGTCTTCGGGCCATTAAGAAGTGTCCCTATAGGGCAGCGAATTGTGTCGGGTGTTATTCTTGGGTTGATATTCAAGTTTGCTCAGGATCTGTTGGGGCCAGCAAGTAGTGTCTATGGTTTTCCGCCCTTGCTGGCAACGTTGTTACCTATTCTGTTATGCAGTCTGGGTGGTTGGTATTTACTCCGGCGAGCGGGTTGAGGGATCTTCAATCATTTTTCTTGGGCGTTTTTGGAAGTTGTACAATGCAGCTTTCTGAAAGTTTGTCATGCCAGGCGAGCTTTTCATCACTGAACAGTATCCACAAATATCCCAGTCCGAGTGGAATAAAAGAGATGATCGCCAGCATGAAGCGCATCAGTGCACGACTCCAACTGAGGTGGTAGCCATCCAGTGTTTGTACTCTCAGGCGCCAGGCCTGCATACCTAATGTTTGCCCAAGACGGGTCCAGAAGTAACCAAAAAATAGAAAAGTTAAGCAGAATAGTGCGGTCTTAAACAAGGGGCCTTCCACCGCTTCGCCATCATTGAGTGCCACCGCAACAAAGCCGGTAACTACCCATATTGCCAAAATCAGCATGAAGTCGTATAGCATAGCCATTAGGCGCTTTATCAAGGAGGCGGGGCGGATTCCAGGGACATCAGTCCGGAAAGGACGTTTAGCCGGGCTGTTCATTGGGTGTGTTCCTGATCGTATTGAGGAGTGACTGGCAAGCGACCTAAAGGTCGCTTGCCAGAAAAGTCTAGGGGTTGATGTACTGCGTTTTGTAGCGTTCAGCCAGTTGTTTTGCAGTTTTTTCTTGCTCATCGTCCAGTTTAAGTAACAGACGTTCAGCGATAGGTCGCGCGGTTTGGTCACCCAGTTCGGCGGCATTCTGTAACCAGGCATAAGCGATGATATCGCTGTTGTAACTGGTATCAATACCATGGTCAGTGGCATAAAGGGTGCCTAGAAAAAACAGAGATTTAGTGTATCCACGATCTGCTGCTCGACGGTACCAATCTTCTGCCACTTCAAAATCCTGATCTACGCCTGTACCAAAATTGTAGCTGCGACCTAAGTTATGCCAGGCGGAAATTTCACCTTGATCAGCAGCGCGTTGGTACCAAGTGAAGGCTTCCAGTTTATTGCGTTCAACGCCCTGGCCAAATTCGAGCATTTCGCCAACCCGGTTTTGTGCTTCGCTGTTACCGGCTTCAGCCAAAGGCAATAGCTGACTGTACTCTTTGGCAAACGCTTTATTCTGTAATGCCCGCAAGCTGGTTACGCTATCAAGGTGACCCTGGTTGGCACCGATGCGATAGAGTCGAGCAGCCTCTTCTTCATCGACCTCCACACCCCAGCCATTTTCATACATCTGCCCAAGCAGGATGTTGGCATCCAGGCTGCCTTCTCTGGCCAGTAGTTGGAGTTGTTCCAGTGCTACTGTGTAATTCTCAGATTCAATGGCATCTCTGGCATCCTGAAGTGTGTCAGCACTGACGGACCCCATGTGCAGTGTCAGCATAAGTCCTGCTGCTGCAATGAAAGTTGATTTTTTCATTCAAAGTAAACCCTTCGTCTTTACCGGGATAAATAGCAAATGGCCTTAACCATCGGGATAAGGCCCTTCTCAGAAGCAGCAAATACCTGCCGATTCTTTGGCAGGGTGGATCAATGTTTCTAGTTGCTGCGAATATTAGCAAAAAAATTGACTGTCAGCACTCCGGATACTTGATCAGTGTCAGTCTTTTCTTTCAGTGCTCAGCAGCTCTACCATATAACCATCGGGATCACGCACAAATGCAAGAATGCTCTTGCCGTGTTTCATCGGGCCCGCTTCCCTGACAACTTCGCCGCCCTTGCTTTTGATTTGGTCACAGGCGGCATAAACATTATCCACTTCTATGGCAATGTGACCATAGCCTTCACCCAGGTTGTACTCATGGGTATCCCAGTTATGTGTCAATTCCAATACGCTGTTGCTGGCCTCATCACCATAGCCGACAAATGCCAGGGTGAAGCGACCTTCAGGGTAGTCTTTCTGACGCAATAGCTGCATACCAAGAATATCGGTGTAAAATCGCAGAGACTTTTCCAGATTTCCGACACGTAACATAGTATGTAAAATGCGCATGGACAGCTCCTGTTGCGGGTAATTCATTGTAAAGTGGGATCATAGAACTTGTCACGGGTTCCTGATCAGCATGAAAAATAGTTGGAATAGCGTTAAACTGTAACACACAGCGCAAGCATTTTTTTGTTAAGGAGAATAACTATGTTTCAGGATATGACAAAACAGATGACTGAATCGATGGAACCTTTTAAAGATCTGGTGAATATCCAGACACGTATGTTGGAAGATCTGACTCGCCATCAAATGGAATGTACCAAAGCTTGTCTTGAAGCGACTATGCAGCAGACGGCTGATCTACAGAAGTGTAAAACACCGGTTGATTTGATTGAGTTGCAACAAGCATATGCAAAAGATCTGGAGCAGACTTTGCGTGCCGCAAATGAACAGAATATGAAAGCCCTGAGTGAGGCACGCAGCTCTATGGAAAAGCTGGCGCGTGGTTCTGTCAATAAGGCGTCTGACACCTTGTGATGCAGACGATCGAAGAGCCAATTGGCGTTTTTTATGCCAGCACCACAGGTAATACCGAGTTGGTGGCAGAGAAAATTGCCGAAATACTGGCCGGGCGTGCCAGGTTGCATGATATTGCGGTTGAAGGTCTGGTGGCTATGCCGGCCTACAAATATATGATCATGGGTATACCTACCTGGGATTTTGGTGAGCTTCAGGAAGACTGGGCTATGCACTGGGATGCATTAGGCCAGATGAACCTGAACGGCGTGCAGATAGCATTGTTCGGTCTGGGTGATCAGATAGGTTATGGTGAGTGGTTTCAGGATGCCATGGGAGCACTTCACCATCAGCTGCGAGATACTGGTGCGCAGATGCTGGGCTATTGGCCAATAGATGGATATGATTTTGAAGCATCAAAAGCCTTGACTGAAGATGGGCAGCAATTTGTCGGCCTGGCATTGGATGAGGATGGTCAGTCAGGGCTGACAGACGAGCGTCTGCAAAAATGGTTGGCCGAGGTTTGCAATGTCATGTAGGCGAGTTAAACTGAGCTGTGTATATTAGTTAATTCTTATGTTTTGGCGTTACAATCTATAATCTGTTAATGAAATAAAGGATTTAATCATGAAGAAGCTTACATTGACCTGTCTGGCTGCATCTTTACTGTTGACTGCGGGCGTCGTGCTGGCAGATGCCGAAAAATCGATTGAATATCGTCAGTCGGTTTTTAACGTGACCAAATGGCACATGGGCCCTCTGGGTGGTATGGCGAAAGGGGAGTTGGCGTATGATGCGGATGCTGCTTTACATCATGCACGTCAGGTGAATGCCATGAGTCATATGGCCGAGGAAGGTTTTGCTGAAGGCACCGAAGGCGGGGATGCTAAAGCTGATATCTGGTCGAACTGGGATCAGTTCAGCAGTGGTATGGAAAAGTTTCAACAAGTGAGTGCTGAGCTGGTGTCAGCTGCCGAAGTCGGAACCCTTGAAGCGCTGCGTCCTGCTGTAGGTGAGATGGGTAAAACCTGCAAAGGCTGTCACGATAATTTCCGCGACTGAAGTGCAATTCGTCTGATTTTCGGAGCAGCTTTGGCTGCTCCGTTTGTTTAAACACCTTGTTTAAACTCTGCTCAGCAGATTCAATCAATCCCCGATATCAGTTAGAATAGCTCTCTTTTTTGCCAATGCCGGAGTTCTAGGTTCTAAAATGGAAATCAATCCGATTCTTAACAGTCTTAAAGACTTTGCTGAGCGAACCACTACGCTGAAACGTTATCTTGATTACGATGGCAAATGTGAGCGTCTTGAAGAAGTGGAGCGCGAACTGGAGAATCCGGATATATGGAATAATCCGGAGAATGCACAGCAGTTGGGCCGTGAGCGCAACAGTCTCAGCACCACGGTTGAAACTCTGGATGAGCTGGTTTCCGGGATCAGTGATGCGCGTGATCTGCTTGATCTGGCCGTTGAAGAAGATGACCAGGAAACTGTGACCGAAGTTGAAGCTGAAGTCAGTGCGTTGGGTAAGAAGCTGGATGATCTGGAATTTCGTCGGATGTTTTCCGGTGAAGCAGATGCAAACAATGCGTTTGTGGATATTCAATCCGGATCGGGCGGCACTGAAGCCCAGGACTGGGCAAACATCATGTTACGCATGTACCTGCGCTGGGGCGAAGATAAAGGCTTCAAAACCGAGCTGATTGAAGTATCCGATGGCGATGTGGCCGGCATCAAAAGTGCTACTATCCGCTTTGAAGGCGAGTATGCTTTTGGTTGGCTACGCACAGAAACGGGTGTACACCGCCTGGTACGTAAGTCACCTTTTGATTCAGGTGGGCGCCGTCATACATCCTTCGCTTCGGTGTTTGTGGCACCGGAAATCGATGACAATATCGATATCGAGATTAACCCGGCGGATCTGCGTGTCGATGTCTACCGTGCCTCAGGGGCCGGTGGACAGCATGTTAACCGTACCGAATCTGCCGTGCGTATTACCCATGAGCCCTCCGGTATCGTGGTGCAAAGCCAGTCGGCCCGCTCACAGCATCAGAACCGTGATGTGTGTATGAAGCAGCTGCGCTCAAAGCTGTATGAAATGGAAATGCTGAAACGTAATGCGGCGGCTCAGGAGTTGGAAGATTCCAAGGCAGATATCGGCTGGGGTAGCCAGATACGTTCCTATGTGCTGGATGATCAGCGCATCAAAGACCTGCGCACCCATGTACAGACCTCCAACTGCGATCGCGTTTTGGATGGTGATCTGGATCAGTTCATTGTAGCAAGCCTGAAAGCCGGCCTCTGATTAATCGATAATTTACAGACTAGGGTAATAACTTCATGTCCGAAGTGAATCAACCGCAAGATGAAAACCGCCTGATTGCTGAGCGTCGTGAAAAGCTGCGTCAGTTACGTGAACAGCAGGGCGGAGCGTTTCCTAATACCTTTAGACGTGACAGCTATGCTGCCGATCTGCAGGCCGCGCATGGGGATAAAACCAAAGAAGTGCTGGAAGCTGAGGGTAATGTGGTAGCGGTCGCTGGGCGTGTCATGCTTAATCGTGGCGCGTTTATGGTGCTTCAGGATATGAGTGGTCGGATTCAGCTGTATGTGAATAAAGCCGCACGACCTTTTGCCAAGTCGCTGGACCTGGGTGATATTATCGGTGTGCGAGGTGTGCTGCATAAGTCAGGTAAAGGTGATTTGTATGTGGATATGGCTGAAAATCAGTTGCTGACCAAAAGCCTGCGACCCTTGCCGGAGAAGCATAAAGGCTTGCAGGATACTGAAATGCGCTACCGTCAGCGCTATGTTGATTTGATCACTAATGAACAATCGCGCCGAGTGTTCGAAGTGCGTTCAAAGATTGTCTCCGGTATACGCCAGTATCTTGCAGCACGTCGTTTTATTGAAGCGGAAACGCCGATGCTGCACAGCATTCCCGGTGGCGCCACGGCGCGTCCGTTTGTCACACATCACAATGCGCTGGATCTGCAAATGTACCTGCGTATTGCTCCGGAACTCTACCTGAAGCGTCTGGTTGTCGGTGGGTTTGAACGGGTTTTTGAGATCAACCGTAATTTCCGTAATGAAGGCCTGTCTACCCGGCATAACCCGGAATTCACCATGATTGAATTCTATCAGGCCTATGCGGATTACCATGATCTGATGGACTTGACCGAAGATATGCTACGCACGCTGGCCAAGGATATTCTGGGAACTACCACCCTGACCAACACCATTCGTAATGAAGACGGTGAAGTGCTGGAAGCCTTTGAGTATGACTTGAGCAAGCCTTTCCGTCGTATCAGCGTGTTTGACTCCATTTTGCACTACAATCCGGATATCAAACCTGAGGCCCTGGCCGATGAGCATGCGGTGCGTCAGATTGCTGAGCGTTTGCATATCAACTTGATGGATAACTGGGGACTTGGTCGTATCCAGATGGAAATCTTTGATAAAACTGTAGAACATCATCTGGATCAGCCCACCTTCATTACCGAATATCCGACTGAGGTTAGCCCACTGGCGCGCCTAAGTGATCATGATGCTCATGTCACCGACCGTTTCGAGTTCTTTGTCGGTGGTCGGGAGTTGGCCAATGGATTCTCGGAGCTTAATGATGCCGAAGATCAGGCTGAGCGTTTTCGTCGACAAGTGGCGGAAAAAGATGCGGGTGACGATGAAGCCATGCATTATGATGCTGACTATATCAACGCACTGGAATACGGCTTACCACCTACAGCGGGTGAGGGCATAGGGATAGATCGTCTGGTGATGCTGTTTACTGACTCACCGTCTATACGTGATGTCGTATTGTTCCCGGCCATGCGGCCGCGCGGTTAAGTGATGGCACTGGATCGCGCGCCGGGCTGGAAGCCCTATCTGGATGAAGAGTTTCAAAAGCCCTATATGCTGGCATTGAAGCAGTTTCTGCGTGCGGAAAAAGATCAGCATAAAGTGATTTTTCCGCCCTCATCTGACTGGTTTCATGCGCTGGAGGCTACGCCACCGGAGCGGGTGAGCGTGGTGATTCTTGGACAGGACCCTTATCATCAACCGGGGCAAGCACATGGTTTGTGTTTTTCGGTGAAGCCTGGCGTGCGTATTCCGCCATCGCTGCAGAATATATACAAAGAGCTGCAGACTGATCTGGGTATTCAGCCACCTGGACATGGTTTTCTGGATAGTTGGGCGACCCAAGGTGTGCTGTTACTCAATGCTGTGCTGACGGTTGAGCAGGGTCAGGCCAATGCACATCAGGGGCAGGGCTGGGAAGCTTTCACTGATAAGGTGATTGAAGTGGTTAACCAGCAGTGTGACCGGGTGGTGTTTATGCTCTGGGGCAGTTATGCCCAGAAAAAAGGCGCCGGTATTGATACTGGACGCCATCTGGTGCTCAAAGCGCCGCACCCCTCACCGCTTTCTGCTCATCGTGGGTTTCTGGGGTGCCGTCATTTCAGTCAGGCCAACCAATGGTTGATTGAGCAGGGACGTACGCCGATTAATTGGCAGTTGCCTGCTCAGGTTTGATTAGCGCTTACTTTCAAACAGCCGGGCATCAAGGCTGTAAGGGAGTTCCAGCAGTTGCAGTGGGCTCTGATCCGGCAGCAGTATGACGGTGTCAGCTTCAGCGCGCGCTTTCAATATCACTGCCAGCAACTCAAATTCACCCGCCTGTCCGGTTTCGGCCGCCAGTACCACCTGACCTATGCCGTCCTTGTCGTCACAGTGTAGCGGTGTACCTGGAAGGGGCAGGGTTTTGCTCTGCACTCGGGCGCGATACATGGGGCGCTTTAGCTGGCCACGATGCTGAAGGCGTGTGATGATCTCTTGCCCGGTATAGCAGCCTTTACGGAAACTGATGCCTTCAAACTCCTGTAGGTTGGCCATCTGCGGAATAAACGCTTCAGATGTTTCCAGGCGCAGATCAGGAATACCGGCCTGAATATCGCTTAACAGCCATTGTTGCAGAGGCATTACGACGCTAGTTTCCTGCAGTTTGGCTAGCAGGGGATGCAGTGCGGAAGCTTCAGCCCAGAGCTCATAGCGATGCTCGCTGACACAGATAAGGCTGATCTGCTTGAATCTAATGCTCTGCCCCGCCTGTGTGGGTAAACTTTCTTCAGGCAGATCTACCAGTTGACCAAGCTGGGCGGCAGCCGCCTTTCCTTGCACCCCCAGCCCAACTAGGTTGTTGTCAATTTCAGCAGTTGCCTTGGAAAATATGATGTATTTTTTTAACTGTGCCAGGGCTTTTTCACTCAGATCCTGGCTGCCTCTGAGCCAGAAAATATTTTCCTCTGGCTGAATTACCCGGAACAGACTAAGCATATGGCCTTTGATATTGCAGTGTGCTCCGAGTCGGGTCATTTCTGTGCCGATATCACGTAGGTCGCAGCTGAGTTGTCCCTGCAGAAAGCTGAAAGCATCTTTGCCCTCGACCCTAATCACCTGCTGGTGCTGCAAGGGTGTGAACAGGCAGTCACTGGCCGGATCGGAAAACGGTCCGACAATACCAACCTCTTCAAAGCTCAACTGAGTGGGTAGAGCCAGTGTGCGCCAAAAGCTGTGCATAGCCAGATTCATCCTGTGATACAAAAATCATTAAGACTTCTATTGTAGACAAGGATGCGACAGGATTCATCCGCTGCCTTGTGGGGTTATTCCGTTGTGCTTTGCTTGATACGACCGATTGCACTTCCCAGTGTGACAGGGCTGCCCGCGGTGAGTGTGCTCTGCCATTCAACGGCATCCTTGCCGAACAGTAAGATCACAGTAGAGCCCAGTTTGAAGCGCCCCATCTCGTCACCTTTGCTCAGGCTGATACTGTCATCGTAGCGCTTACCCAGCACCAGCGGTGTTTTTTGCATGGGAGCTACGTGCCCCTGCCAAACGACTTCGATACCGGCAACGATCATTGCCCCGACAAGTACCATGGCCATCGGGCCGATTTCCGTGTCAAACAGCGCCACCAGGCGTTCATTGCGGGCGAACAGCTGGTCTATCTGCTCGGCGGTGACCTGATTGACTGACCAGAGGTCTCCGGGAATATAAACAGTTTCACGCAGTACCCCGCTGATGGGCATATGTACTCGGTGATAATCGCGTGGAGACAGGTAAATGGTGGCAAAATTACCATTGATAAATTCGGCGGCACGAGACTCATTTCCGCCTAGTAAGGTCGTTAGCGAATAGCTTCGCCCTTTGGCCTGAAACAGGCGACCATACTCGATGGGCCCTGCTTGACTCACGGCGCCGTCTGCTGGCGAGACCAGCGTATCCTGATCCTTGTCAATGGGACGGGCATCTGTATTTAATGCACGGGTAAAAAAGGCGTTGAAGTTGGCATAAGCCAGTGGGTCGGTTTCCTGAGCGTCGAGCATGTCGACACGATAGCGTTTATGAAACCAGCTGATAAACAGATTCTTTATCCACACAACGCGGCAATCGGCCAGTTTGCCGACAGCGCGTGATAACAAGTGCTGGGGGATCAGAGTTTGCAGCAGAATAAAAAGACGATCTTTCACGGCTATTCCTGTGGTGATTGTTTCAGGGCCAGTACGGCAGATGAACCTAAATAACGAAAGCGCTCAAAGTAAAACTCGGCCATGGGGGGCGCCTGCTCGCCTTGGTCTGCATAAATAATGGCAAGTGGCCCTGATGGCCCGAACAGTGACATCATCAGCCAGTCATGAGCTGGCAGGCAGTTTTCAAAATCGCTTGGTAGCATTGGCATCAGGCGATTATAAGTACGGTAATTATACCAGATGCAGGTAGGCTTATCGCAAAGTCGTTTGAACAGGCTGGGGATTTCCAGGTTGTTAGTATATTGAGTCAGCGGATGCTGGCTATCAAAGCCTTCGTTGATCAGGGGTTTAAGTTGATGCTGGTTTATCTGCATAATGCTTACACGCGGCATGCCCAGGCCCTCATGGACGCCTTGTAACAACATTCTTAACACCTGATCGGCCTTACGGTAGTTAGCATCCGTTTGTCGAAGGGATGAGATGATATTGTCATACAGTGGCTGGTCCAGAAACGAGGCGGCGGTGGGTGCACTTGGCTTATCTGAGGGTTGTGTTGATGCAGAAGACGGCGATTCTGCCCGCCTCAGGCTACTGACGGCGGGGGCTGTTTCATACAGTTTTTGACGTTCTGATTTGCCTAATATTCCCGGCGTCGGTTGCGCAGAAGGAATCAGTAGCAGCTCACTGGCGGGCGACAACACCCCGGGCAGATGGTACTGCCTGGCCGACACGGCACAGGTGGTATGTAAGCGCGCCAGCGTTGCGTTTTGATCGAGTCTCAGATAATCGCCGATGATTTCATAGAGACGGCGCGCCTTAGGCGTGTTCCAGCCACGGGTAGCCGTTAATGCCAGCCAGTTAGCCAGCTTAACAGCAAAAAAAGGTTGTTGCAGAAAGTGATTGACCTCGCGCAGATCCTTGCCATCCAGGCGTGGATCACCCATCGCCTTGAGATGTAGCTTGTTTAGCAGGTTTGATGACGGTGAGGTGTCGTGGCTCAGTGCCTCAACAGTCAGTTCCGGCAATTTCCACCGCTGTGCCAGACGATAGCCCAACTCCTGGAGCGTACAACCGAACACATCAAATTCTGCCAGGGCTACATCGACACCATCTTCTATCACTTTGCGCTGATAGGCTTCCTTATGCAGCGGTGCATAAAGCCAGGCGCACCAGTGTATAAAACCATAAAGCAAAGCAGACAGTTTGACTTCTTCGGTGTTGCTGGCATTTTTTCTTTCCTGCCAGTCGGCGGCCTGGGTAGCGGCATGATGGCTGTCAGCCACGGCGCGCATAAACAGGGTATGGACTGTACTGGTAGGATTTAGCCTGAAACTCTTAACCTGGCTGAGTAATTGAGTGATTTGATCAAATCCGAGCGTTTGAACGGCATGGTCTATCCCGGCAATCTTGCCTTCCTTGTCGCTGAGTAGTGCTTGTGCGGCCCGGGTCACATGTAAACAAAGAACCGGATCAGTACGGATGATCGGTGCCAGCGTTAACAGGTTACTGGATGGATGATCGAGGGCCTTGTTCAGTCGAGCAGCCGTGCTGGCTCGGACAGGTAGTGACTTGTCCTGAAAAAAATCGAGCCACTCATTCAGGCCGACGGGGGAGGTGGGGGTTCGAGACATGGGCAGTTCCGGTAAGGCTGTCCTGAAAAATTCAGTTTACAGGGTTTCTTGCATGGAGTTAAGAATCATGCGGTAGCTTTTAAAACGCTGCTCGGATATTTCTCCCTTATCCACGGCACCCATGAGCGCACATCCGGGTTCCTGAAGGTGCTTGCAGTCACGAAAACGACAGTGGCCAATAAAAGGTCGGAACTCGATAAAACCCTCCAGTACTTCATCTTCGTGCATATGCCAAAGGCCGAATTCGCGAATACCCGGCGAGTCAATCAGGTCTCCACCATCCGGCATGTGGAACAGTCTGGCAGTTGTGGTGGTGTGTTTGCCTTTGCCACTTTGTTCCGAGAGTCCTCCGACTTTCAGATCAATACCGGGTAGTAATGCATTGATCAGTGACGATTTTCCGACACCTGATTGACCGACAAATACGCTGATGCGGCCATTCAGTAGTGCTTTTAATTCAGTTAGACCTGATTGCTCGGTAGTTGATGCTTCGAGTATGCGGTAGCCGATCTGCCGGTACAAGGCCAACATGGGGGCCAGCCAGACTTTATTTTCCGGGGTGATCAAGTCAGTTTTGTTCAGCAGCAGCACGGGTTCAATTTCCGAGCGTTCGCAAGCAATCAGATAGCGGTCAATCAGGTTGGCATGGGCTCTGGGTTCCGGCGCCAGGGTAATGACGATCTGATCTATATTGGCTGCAACGGGTTTCAACTCGCCATGGTTGTTGGGGCGTTGCAACTGATTATGGCGTGGCAGCACGGCAACCACTACGCCGCCATCTGGAGAGCGGCGCCAGATCACCCGATCGCCGGTAACCAGTTGTCCTAGATGGGTGCGCAAATGACAGCGTACGATAGCCCCCTGCGTGTCGCCTTCCAGCGCTTCAACATCCACCTGTTTGCCAAAGTGGGAAATGATCAGCCCGTTTTGCTCAGTGCCCAGTTCTCCACCACTAAGCTGTTCTTCAATCTGGGTTTCTTTGCGATTGGCACGGTCGGTGCGTTCCTGCTGGATCTTACTGATGCGCCAGGATTGGCGGCGGGTGACTTTGCGTTTACTCATGCGTAGGTGTGCTTTCCTGAGGGTCGGGTTTTGGACTACGTTCTTTATAGAAGATAAGGTAATCTATAGTGCAACTTTAATACAGTCTTATAACTGGAGAATAGCGGATGCCGCGACAGAATGCCCTGCTGTGGATAGATCTGGAAATGACCGGGCTGGATCCGGAAAAAGACCGGATCATTGAAATGGCTGCAATTGTCACCGATGCTGATTTGAACTCACTGGCGGAAAGCCCTGTGATTACGGTACATCAGCCAGACAGCTTGCTAGCACAAATGGATGAGTGGTGTACCCGTCAACACGGACAGTCAGGCCTGACGGCACGGGTGCGCGAATGTCGTGTTACCGAGGCCGAAGCGGAGCAGCAGATGCTGGCATTCGTGCGCCAGTATACTGATAAGGGCGTTTCACCTATGTGTGGTAACAGCATCGGTCAGGATCGCCGCTTTCTGGTGAAATACATGCCGGAGCTGGAAGCGCACTTTCATTATCGCAATATCGATGTGAGCAGTATCAAAGAGCTGGCGAAGCGTTGGAAACCCTCGATCATGAGTGGTATTAAAAAGAAAGGCGCTCACCTGGCGTTGGATGATATTCGTGATTCTATTGAAGAGATGCGTTATTACCGCCGGCATCTGTTTCGCCTCTGAGTCGAGCCAGGGCCCAGTGGATATGTTCAGCCAGCATAGCTGAACAGTCGGATTGCAGGCGTTGATTTAACGCGGCTTCCACCTCGGGCCCTCCACGGCTATTACCCAGCGCTACAGCCAGGTTGCGTTGCCAGCCTTCAAAGCCGGTTCGTCGGATCGCAGAGCCCTCGGTGCGCTTGAGAAACGTCGCTTCGTCCCATGCAAACAGGCTTAACAGGTCTATGTCATCTAACTGATGCCTGGGTTTAAAGTCGCTTTCTTGTGAGTGTTTGGCAAAGCGGTTCCAGGGGCATATCAACTGACAGTCGTCACAGCCAAAAATCCGATTACCCATTTTTGCCCGTAGCTCTACCGGTATGGGGCCTTTGAGTTCAATGGTCAGGTAGGAAATGCAGCGGCGTGCGTCCAGCACATAAGGACGAGGGAAAGCCTGAGTGGGACAGATATCCAGGCAGGCACGGCAACTGCCGCAGTGGCTGTTTATTTCCGGTGCATCAACAGGTAAGGGTAGATTGATGAACAGTTCGCCGAGAAAAAACCACGAACCAGCCTGGCGGTTAAGCAGTAGCGTATGTTTACCTATCCAACCCAGTCCGGCATTGCGTGCAATCGGGCGCTCCAGTATCGGTGCACTATCAACAAATGGGCGAAAAGTGCTGTTTTGCTGTAAGTGTTCATCAATGCGTTGGCCCAGTTGCTGTATGCGTTTACGCATCAGTTTGTGATAATCCCTGCCCAGGGTATAGCGGGCGATATAGGCTTTATGTGGATTATTGAGTATGCGCAGGGTCTCAGTCTCAGGGGGCAAGTAATCCATGCGCAGGCTGATGATACGCTGGGTGCCTGGGAGCAGTTGTGACGCGTCCAGCCGTTTAGGTTGATGCTGCTCCAACCAGCGCATTTCGCCATGCATACCCTGGTCCAGCCATTCTGTCAGGCTGTCAGCTTCGGCTGACAGGTCTGTGTCAGTGATGGCACACTGTTGAAATCCCAGCTCGCCGGCCCAGTGTTTAATCTTGCCAGCCAGTTCGGCGAGTGACAGGGTGTCGGGGAGGGGTTGATTTTGCTTGCTCTGTTCGCTATGCATGCCAGAATAACAATTAAAGATTAAGGAGAATACGGCATGATCACTCGAACCACACTGCCTTCGACATTATACACAGCTGAGCAGTCACGTGCGCTGGATCAGCAGGCAACCGAGGCTTTTGGTATCCCGGGCTTTCGTTTGATGCAGCGTGCCGGACATGCTTTGTTTGCGGTAATACTGCAGCAATGGCCACAGATTAAGCGCCTGACACTGCTCTGTGCAAGTGGCAATAACGGCGGTGATGGACTGATTGTAGCGGGATTGGCTCAGCAACAGGGCCTTGATGTGCAGGTGCTGACCCTGGGTGAGGAACCTTATGCTGATCAGCTTCAGGGCGAGGCGCTGGAGGCCTGGCGCTGGGCTGAAGCTGTTGGCGTGACAACACAGCCCTGGTCAGCGCAGCTGGAATTGAGCGGTGAGGTTATAGTGGATGCAATGCTCGGTACGGGCATCAAGGGTGATGTAAGAGGCCAGGTTCGTGACGCCATCATCAAGTTGAATCATCAAAGTCGTCCGGTGGTGGCAGTGGATATTCCCTCAGGTCTGTGCAGTGATACCGGTCAGATATTGGGTGTGGCGGTCAAAGCGGTTATTACGCTGACATTTATTGGTGTCAAACAGGGATTGCTGACACATGAAGGGGTGAATTACTGCGGCAGCTTACGTTTTGACAGCTTGCGCGTGCCGGATGAACTCTATGAACGCGTGCCTGTCAGTGCATTTCGAACCGATCAGGATGATCTGCAAGAGCTGTTGCCTGCACGTCAGCGCTCGGCGCATAAGGGCTGCTTTGGTCATCTGCTGGTTGTCGGTGGCGGTTTGGGATTGGGTGGTGCGGCACTAATGGCAGCCCAGAGTGCTGCGCGTAGCGGCAGTGGTCTGGTGTCTCTGGCCACGCGACATGAGCATGTTGCGGCGGCTTTGACTCGCCTGCCAGAAATTATGGCGTTGGGGGTTGGTTCCGGTCAGGAGGTGGTGCCTCTGCTAGAGAAAGCCAGCGTTGTTGTTGCCGGTCCCGGTTTAGGTAATAGTGCCTGGGCGGATCAGTTAATGCAGCAGGTGTTGAGCTCGGACAAATTTCAGGTGCTGGATGCCGATGCGTTGAATTACCTGACAAGTGCTACAGATCGCTACAGCTATCGACGGGTGATTACACCCCATCCCGGCGAAGCCGCACGGCTGCTGGGCTGTTCTGTGAGTGAGGTGCAGCAGGACCGCTTTGCCGCTATTAAGGCGTTGCAGTTGCGCTTTGGTGGTACCGTGGTGCTTAAGGGCGCTGGATCACTGACCTTCGATGGCGATGTAATCCACCTTTGTAGCGCCGGTAACCCGGGGATGGCCAGTGGTGGCATGGGGGATGTATTGTCAGGCATAATCGGCGCATTAATGGCGCAGGGATTGAAACCGGTCGATGCGGCTCGCCTGGGTGTGTATGCCCATGCTGTAGCCGCTGACCGGTGTGTGGCAAAATCGGGAGAACGTGGTTTGCTGGCAACCGATCTGATCCCTGAAGTGCGCCGTGTATTAAATGGTTTAGGAGAGCAGGTAATTGATCAATAGCGTTTATCTGGCTGATGATGCGGCAACCATTCAGTTTGGTGTCTGGCTTGCTGAGGCCGTGGGGACACAGGGTGCGGTGGTTTTTTTGCACGGTGATCTCGGTATGGGCAAAACCACACTGTGTCGTGGTGTAATGCAGTCGTTGGGGCATCAGGGTGCGGTTAAAAGTCCGACCTACACCTTGGTTGAGCCCTATGAGTTACCTGATAAAACCGTTTACCATTTTGATCTGTATAGACTTTCAGACCCTGAAGAGCTGGAATACTTTGGTATTCGTGATTATTTCGCTGAGCAGGCACTTTGCCTTATCGAGTGGCCGGAAAAAGGGTTGGGCTGGTTGCCTGCAGCGGATCTTGAGTTAACTTTAAGTGAAAATTTACCTGGTCGATGTATAAAGTGGTCAAAAAACACTCAAAAAGGGTGTATGATTGCCGATAGAATAGTAAAGAAATTGAATGGGTAAGCGCATACTGTGAAAGTAAATGCTCGCAGTTTTCTTGTGAAGCTGCTGTTATTGTGGGTAAGCCTGTTGCCGGTATTGGTGTTTGCCAATGCCGAGGTGAAGGGTGTGCGCTCCTGGTTGGCGCCGGATAACACTCGTTTGGTGTTTGATCTCAGCGGACCGGTTGAGCATCGCCTGTTTACTCTGTCGAATCCGGATCGAATCGTCATAGATGTCAGCGATACCCGCCTGCAAACTGATTTTGATCAACTGTCTCTGGATGAGAGTCCCATCGACGCTATTCGCTACAGCCATTCCGAGGGTACTCTTCGCATTGTCCTGGACCTGAAAGATCAGGTGCGCCTACGCCCAAAGAGCTTTGACCTGCCGCCCAATGATCAGTATGGCCATCGTTTGGTGGTAGATCTTGAAAATCAGGCTGTGGCGGCTGTTTCTGCACCGGTTGTCAGTGCGACCCCGCCTGCGGATGGACAGGGTCAGTTGCGTGATATAGTGATTGCTATAGATGCCGGGCATGGAGGTGAGGACCCGGGCGCTGTGGGGGGGAATGGTACTCGGGAAAAGGATATTGTTTTGGCTATTGCGCTGGCATTAAAGCGCGTTGTCGATGCGCAGCAAGGCTACAAAGCGGTGATGATTCGTGACGGAGATTATTTTGTCAGTCTGCGTAATCGTTCCCTTAGAGCGCGCCAGGCCAATGCGGACCTGTTCATTTCAATCCATGCTGACGGCTGGAAAACGCCGAGAGCCCGGGGCGCCTCGGTGTGGGTTCTGTCAGAACGTGGTGCCAGTAGTGAAATGGGGCGCTGGCTAGCAAGCCGTGAAAATAGTTCAGATTTGATCGGAGGGGTCGGTAGCGTCAGCCTGGAAGATAAGGATGAAGTTCTGGCCAGTGTGCTGCTGGATATGTCCATGACTGCCAGTCGTACCGGCAGTCGCGAGGTTGCCGGTATTATTCATAGCAATCTGGAGCAATTTGCGCGTATGCACAAGTCCAATGTTGAAATGGCTAACTTTGCCGTGCTGCGCTCACCCGATGTGCCGTCGATACTGGTCGAAACCGGTTTCATAACCAATCCTCAAGAAGAAGCGCAGTTACGTACGGCTGCTTATCAGCAGCGTATGGCACAGGCGATTTTTCAAGGCGTGAATAATTATTTTTGGCAAAAACCACCTGATATGACCTGGATAGCCTGGCACAAGCGTCAGGGGGGTACGTCCCTGGCCAGTATTGATCGTACCCATCGTGTACAGCCTGGTGATACACTGTCTGTGATTGCTGTGCGTAATGGTGTGTCGGTGACCGCCTTGCGTGAGGCAAATCAGATCAATGGTGATCGTATTCGAATAGGTCAAGTGTTAAGGATACCTGCGGGTTGATGCAAAAAGAACCATCACAACCATCTTCAATACATCTGCTTACACCACAACTTGCTAACCAGATTGCCGCGGGTGAAGTCGTTGAGCGTCCGGCGTCTGTGGTCAAAGAGCTGCTGGAAAATAGCCTCGATGCCGGTGCGCGATCAGTTACACTTGAAGTTGAACAGGGCGGTGTCCGCCTGATACGGCTGCGTGATGATGGCTCAGGTGTCAGTAAAGATGACTTGCCCTTGGCGTTGAGTCGTCATGCTACGTCCAAAATCACCGTTCTGGAAGATCTTGAGGCTGTTATGAGCCTGGGATTTCGGGGGGAGGCGCTGGCCAGTATCAGCTCAGTGTCACGTTTGACGCTGACCTCACGACCCCGGCATCAGGATCAGGCCTGGTCTGTAACGGCCGAAGGGCGTGATATGGAACCGGAGATGGCCCCGGCTGCCCATCCTCATGGTAGTACCGTAGAAGTCCGCGATCTATTTTTTAATACGCCGGCACGGCGCAAATTTCTGCGTACTGAAAAAACGGAATTTAATCATCTGGAAGAGGTGGTCCGACGGCTGGCGCTGAGTCGCTTCGATGTCAGTTTTACCCTGACACATAATGCCCGGACCCTGTATCAGTTGCGTCCGGCAGTCTCGGAGCTGGAGCGCGAGCGGCGTTTATCGCAACTGCTGGGGCAGCCGTTTATTGAGCATGCGCTGGTTGTGGATATGCAAGCTGAAGCCTCGGGCTTACGTTTATATGGCTGGATTACTCAGCCGACACACTCGCGCAGTCAAGCCGATCAGCAGTACTTTTTTGTTAATGGTCGAATTATCAAAGACAAGGTGGTCAGTCATGCGGTGCGTCAGGCCTATCAGGATGTGCTTTATAATGGCCGCCATCCGGCCTTTGTGCTGTATTTAGAGCTGGATCCGGCCTTGGTGGATGTCAATGTCCATCCGACCAAACATGAAGTCAGATTTCGTGAAAGTCGTTTGGTACATGATTTTATCTACCGTTCCCTGCACCGCGTGATTGCGCAGATGACACCAGCAACTGTACTTGAGCAGGCCGCTCCCATACCACATCAGGCTGAGTTTGCTTCTTCGGACGCGTCGGCTCAAGCACCTGAACAGCAATTTTCACAAAATCGTTTTTACTTGCCACCTCAGACCTCTTCAGCGCCATCAGCGTCTGCGGTGCAGCGACAGATCGCCCAGTATGGGCAGCTCTATCCAGATGACCGCAATGCGGTTGTTGCCAGCGTGAATGAAGCCATGCCAGCCGATGCAGTGGATGGTACTCCACCACTGGGCTTCGCACTCGCACAGTTGCATGGCGTGTATATTCTATCCCAAAGTTCAACCGGTCTGATTCTGGTGGATATGCATGCGGCGCATGAACGTATTGTCTATGAACGTATGAAACTGGCGTTGACGGATGAGCGTCTGAGAAGTCAGCCCTTGTTGGTTCCTGTCAGCTTATCGGTCAGTCGGCGCGAAGCCGATCTGGCGGAAGAGCAGCAGGAACTTTTTGCGCGCCTGGGGTTTGGTTTGCAGCGACTGGGCGATGAAACCCTGGGTATTCGTGAAGTGCCCGTCTACCTGGCTAAGGCTGATGTGCAGCAACTGGTCAGGGATGTACTGGCAGATCTGTTTGAACTGGGTGATAGTCGTCGGATAGAAAATCATATCAATGAATTGCTCGGCACTATGGCCTGTCATGGCGCTGTGCGGGCTAACCGACAGCTGACTTTGGCGGAAATGAACGCCTTGTTGCGCGACATGGAACAAACTGAGCGCAGTGGCCAGTGTAACCATGGACGTCCGACCTGGGTGCCGTTGAGCATGACTGAACTGGATAAGTTGTTTCTGCGTGGGCAATAACATGAAACCGTTGGTGGTGTGCCTGATGGGACCTACCGCTTCGGGAAAGACTGACCTGGCTATGCGCCTCGCTGATCACCTGGATGTTGAGCTGATCAGTGTTGACTCAGCACTGATCTACCGGGGTATGGATATAGGTACAGCAAAGCCTGATGCCGACACCCTGCAGCGCTATCCTCATCATCTGGTTAATATTCGTGATCCGGCTGAAAGTTATTCGGCCGCTGAGTTTCGTGAAGATGCTCTGCAATGTATCGATCAGGCGCTGTCTGCTGGACGCACCCCGTTATTGGTGGGGGGGACGATGATGTACTTCAATGCATTGCTGAAAGGTCTGGCGACTTTGCCTGCGTCTGATCCGGGCGTACGGGCTGAGCTGGACGATCGCATTGCAGTGCAGGGGATCGAAGCTTTACATAGCGCGTTGAGGGTCGTGGACCCGGTTGCTGCTGCGCGCTTGCATCCGACCGATACCCAGCGAGTCCAGCGAGCGATGGAAGTTTATGTGCTTACCGGTAAAACCCTGACGCAGCACTGGCAAGAACAGTCTCAGCAGGAGTTGCCCTTCAGGGTATTGTCTCTGGCGTTGCTGCCGGGTGATCGTGCTGCACTGCATCAACGTATCGCTTTACGCTTTGAGCACATGCTCGCAGAAGGGTTTGAAACAGAGGTGTCCGAGCTGTTCAGGCGTGGTGATCTGCATGAAGGTATGCCCTCTATTCGCTGCGTAGGTTATCGGCAGATGTGGCACTACCTGGAGGGCCATCTAGATTATGCCAGCATGCATCAGAAGGCTGTTATAGCGACACGCCAGTTAGCTAAACGGCAGTATACCTGGCTCAGAGGTTGGCCGGAATTACACATCCTGCCAGAAGAAAAACACGATATCCTCAGAGATAGCTTGATGTTGATAGAGGGTCGCGTTATATAATGCAATGGTTTTGTGCATTGCAGGTCTTGTGCGGTTGGTATAAGGTCTGCCATTGCTTAAAAGTATAATTACACTAATTTTTATGACTGAATGTTTTCAGTGAAGGAGTAAACAATGTCAAAAGGGCAGTCATTACAAGACCCTTATCTAAATGTGTTGCGCAAGGAGCGGGTCCCTGTATCGATTTTTTTGGTTAACGGTATCAAGCTTCAGGGGCAGATCGAGTCATTTGATCAGTTCGTTATTTTGCTGAAAAATACAGTCAGCCAGATGGTCTATAAACATGCCATCTCAACCGTCGTTCCTTCCCGTCCGGTGAAGTTGCCGCAGCCGGAAGATAAGCCTGAAGAGTGAGTGAACTGATTGTTTTTTGAGCGTCCGGAGTCCGGAGAACGCGCCATATTGGTGCATATTGATCTGGCCTCAGAAGCTGAGGCTGAAGATCCGAAAGAACTTGAAGAGCTTGCTCTTTCCGCTGGTGCTGACCCCATTTGCTTCATGAATGGCAGCCGCTCTGATCCGAGTCCTCGCTTTTTTCTTGGTAAGGGAAAGGTTGAGGAACTGGCGGAGTTGGTTCGCTTGCACGAAGCCGATCTGGTTATTTTTAATCACGCGCTGAGCCCTGCTCAAGAGCGTAACCTTGAGCGCGAAATCAAGTGCCGGGTGCTTGACCGTACCGGCCTGATTCTGGATATTTTTGCTCAGCGTGCACGTACCCATGAGGGTAAGTTGCAGGTTGAGCTGGCACAGCTGGAACATATGTCTACACGTCTGGTGCGTGGTTGGACTCACCTTGAGCGTCAGAAGGGCGGGATAGGGCTGCGAGGTCCGGGTGAAACGCAGCTGGAAACCGATCGGCGCTTGTTACGTGCCCGTATCAAAGCGATTCTTAAACGACTCGATAAGGTTCGGCGGCAGCGTGATCAGGGGCGTCGTGCGCGTGTCAGAGCGGAAATCGCCACAGTCTCTCTGGTTGGTTATACCAATGCAGGCAAGTCAACTCTGTTCAATCGGTTAACAACGGCGAGTGTTTATGTCGCTGATCAGTTGTTTGCCACCCTTGATCCTACGTTGCGTAAAGTGCAATTGCCGGATGTGGGCCCCATTATTTTGGCGGATACCGTCGGGTTTATACGGCACTTGCCGCATAAGCTTGTGGAAGCTTTTCGTGCTACCCTTCAAGAGACGGCTGAGGCTGACCTGTTGTTGCATGTTATTGACTGTCATGACGATGAGCGTCAGGCGCACATAGCGCAGGTTAATGATGTGTTGACTGAAATAGGGGCCGACTCGCGGCCTGTGCTGTTGGTGTATAACAAAATAGATCTGTTGGATGACTTTTCTGCACGGATAGATCGTGATGAGGAAGGCACACCGGTTCGGGTCTGGTTATCTGCTGAGACAGGTGAGGGTGCTGAGCTGCTGTTGCAGGCGGTGAATGAGCGTCTGTCCGGGTTGATGTTTGAAGATGTTTTGCAATTAAGTCCATCAGAAGGTCAGCTTCGCTCTTTGCTTTACACAAAAGATGCTGTGTTGAATGAGCGGATTGATGAGGATGGCCGTATTAGTCTTCAGGTGCGTATACAGCAGAAGGATTTTCGTCAGCTATTGAGTCGACTGGATATTCCGGCGGAACGATACCTGCCGGTTAGGGTCGATAATGAATAGCGGTTGCATCCATGTAGCGCGCCTCATAGAATTTCATTTTTTTAATTAAGTTGTTTTTAAAGCGGAGAACACTATGGCTTGGAATGAGCCTGGCGGAAATGGTAAGAACCATGACCCCTGGAGCAGCGGCGGTGACAAAAATCCCGGCGGTGGTAAGCGTAACGGTGGCGGTAACAATGATCAAGGGCCTCCTGATCTGGATGAGGCGCTGCAAAAGTTGCAGGATCGTTTAAATGGGCTGTTTGGGAGTAAGAAAGACGGCTCTGGTAACAGTGGCGGTACTGGTAGCTCCGGTGGCGGCAAGGGCGGCAGCTTTACACTCGTGGGTATCGTGGCGGTTCTGGCTCTGGTTGTCTGGGCCGGTATGGGCTTTTATACGGTAGATCAGCAGGAACGTGGTGTCGTGCTGCGATTGGGTAAATTCCACAATGTGGTAAACCCTGGTCTGCAATGGAACCCGCCGCTCATTGACGAGGTGAATAAGGTCAATGTCACTCAGGTGCGTATCCATGATCATCGTGCGTTGATGTTGACGGAAGACGAAAATATCGTTGATGTCGATATTAGTGTGCAGTACGTTGCTGAAAATCCGGAGTTTTTTACTCTCAAGGTGAGAAATCCTGAAGTCAGTCTTGCGCAAGCATCAGAAGCGGCATTGCGTCAGGTTGTCGGTGGTTCTGATATGAACTCTATTCTGACTGAAGGTCGCCAGATCATGGCGATCTCTGTGCAGGAGCGTTTGCAGCGTCATATGGATAACTACGAAACCGGTATTCGTATCTCTGGTGTTAACGTCCGTAATGCCCAGGCACCAAGCCAGGTTCAGGATGCCTTTGATGACGTGATCAAGGCGCGTGAGGACGAGCAGCGTTCGAAAAACGAAGCTGAAGCCTATGCTAACAGCGTAGTTCCAGAAGCACGCGGTAATGCTCAGCGTATGTTTGAAGAAGCCAGTGCCTATCGTGAAGAGGTGGTTGCCAGAGCCAATGGTGAGTCGCAACGTTTCCTGGCGCTCTTAACTGAATATCGTCAGGCGCCAGATGTTACCCGTGAACGCCTCTATATCGATATGATGCAGAATGTGCTGACCAATACGCCGAAAGTACTCATGGATGTTGAGAGTGGTAGCAATAATGTTATGTTCCTGCCGCTGGACAAGTTGATGGAACAGCAGCGCGGAACGTCGGGCGCCTCAACCCGAAGCAGTAGTGCTGAGATGAATCTGCGTCAACTGAATGATCAGGTTACGGAACAGGCGCGAAATCGTCAGGCCGGCAGTCTGAGGGAGGGTCGATAAGATGAAATCCAATTCAGTAATAGTGCTGGTTGTTGCACTGATCGCAGTCTGGCTGGTGTCTGAATCAGTTTATATTGTCAAAGAAACCGAGCGTGCGGTGAAGCTGCAATTCGGCGAAATTGTCGAGCCGGATATCGAACCAGGTTTGCATTACAAAATTCCATTTGTGAATACGGTGCGCAAATTTGAGTCGCGTCTGATCACCATGGATTCCAGACCTCAGGCATTTCTGACGCTGGAAGCCAAGCGTCTGATTGTTGACTCGTTCATTAAGTGGCGCATCTCTAATGTGCAAAAGTATTACACCGCAACCTCAGGTGATGAAGACCGGGCCAACAGCCTGCTTTCCAGTCGAATTGAGACTAACCTGCGTAATCAGTTTGGTGAACGTACTTTGAATCAGGTTGTATCCGGTGAACGTGAAGAGCTGATGGACCAGGTCAATCAGGCGTTGAGTCTGGTAGCGCAGGATGAGCTGGGTATTGAGATAGTCGATATCCGTATCAAGCGTATCGATCTGCCCACAGAGGTTTCAGCATCAGTTTATGATCGTATGCGTTCTGAACGTTTGCGTCTGGCACGTGAGTTGCGAGCACGTGGTATGGAACTGGCTGAAGGTATTCGTGCGGATGCGGATCGTCAACGTACCGTTATTACCGCGAATGCATTCAGCGCTGCTGAAATCGTTCGCGGTGAAGGGGATGCTGAGGCCGCTAATATCTATGCTAACGCTTTTACGCAGGATGCAGAGTTCTACGCTTTCATGCGTAGTCTGGATGCCTACCGCGAGTCCTTTAATGGCAGCGGTGATGTGATGGTGCTTGAACCGAAGAGCGACTTCTTCCGTTACTTACAGAACCCAATGGTTCAGTAAGTAGGCTAACAAGTACGCTAGCGTATGACTAAAGCAGGTGCCAATGGCACCTGCTTTCATGTTAGAATTCGTTAACCGGGTCAGGGCCCGGTTTTTTTATGTACAGGATGTGCGCTATGCTGCGGGTGCAGGGATGTACAGAGAGTGGCGATGACAAGAGGAATGATGCATGGCACTGGCAGATAGATGGTTGCTGCCTGAAGGTATAAAAGAACTGCTGCCTCCTCAGGCCCGTCAAGCGGAACTGATGCGCAGACGTATACTGGATTTGTATAACAGCTGGGGCTATGAATTAGTGATGCCGCCATTGGTTGAGCATCTGGAATCCCTGTTAACGGGTACCGGTCGTGATTTGGATCTGATTACGTTCAAGTTGACTGATCGTCAGAGTGGTCATGCGCTGGGCATTCGTGCTGATATTACTCCCCAGGTCGCACGTATAGATGCGCACAGACTGCGCACTGAAGGTGCCAGTCGCTTGTGCTATTGTGGCTCGGTAATTCACACCCATGCCGCGCATATGCTTGCCAGCCGTAATCCGCTGCAGGCCGGTGCAGAACTGTATGGTCATGCGGGTATTGAAAGCGATGCGGAGATCATTGCCTTGATGCTGGAAACACTTCACGCCGCCGGTATCAGTGATGTGCTGACGTTGGATCTGGGGCATGTGGGTCTGTTTCGTGCGTTGGTTCGGGAAGCCGGTCTGGATCAGGAGCAGAAAGATCAGTTCATTGACTTGCTGCAGCGCAAGGCGATGCCTGAAATAGCCGTTTTTATTGAAACACTTCCGGTCAGCGAAACGCTGCGTAAACAGTTGTCGGTTCTGCCAAGTTTGCATGGTACTGTAGAGGTACTGGCTAAAGCGCGTGATTGCTTCAATCAACCAGAAGCACGTCAGGCCATTGATTATCTGGCACAGTTGGCAGCCCTGATTCAGCAGCGCTATCCGACGGTGCGTTGTTACTTTGACTTGGCCGAGTTGCGTGGATACCACTACCATACCGGTGTGGTGTTTGCCGCTTATACACCCAGCTATGGTCAGTCGCTTGCCAAGGGCGGGCGCTATGATGAGATAGGTGAGGATTTTGGTCGAGCGCGTCCGGCTACTGGCTTCAGTACTGATTTGAGTACGCTTATCGATCTTGCGGGTGTGACGGCTGAGGCTGAAAAGGCCATACTTGCACCTGCCGATGTTTCAGATTCGGCGCTTCAGGATAGAGTTCGTACGTTACGACAGCAAGGTTATCGTGTCATTCAGATGCTGGATGGCCTGCCTGTACCGGCATCATGTGATCGTCGGCTGGAAAACCAGGGTGGAGAGTGGCAGATCAAGCCGCTCTGATTTATTAACACTTTTATGAGTACATGAGACAGCAATGGGTAGAAACGTCGTTGTTCTGGGCACCCAGTGGGGTGATGAAGGAAAAGGTAAAATCGTCGATCTTTTGACTGAAAAGATTGCCGCGGTGGTACGTTTTCAAGGCGGTCACAATGCTGGCCATACGCTGGTAATCGATGGAAAGAAAACCGTACTCCATCTGATTCCTTCCGGGATCCTCCGGGAGAATGTACTCTGCCTGATTGGTAATGGCGTGGTGCTTTCTCCGGAAGCCTTGCTAAAAGAGATCGCAGAACTGGAAACCACCGGTATCCCGGTCAGTCAGCGTTTGCGTTTAAGTCCGGCTTGTCCTTTGATTCTTCCGTCTCATGTGGCTCTGGATCAGGCGCGTGAACTGGCGCGTGGTGAATCTAAAATTGGAACCACCGGTCGTGGTATCGGTCCAGCTTACGAAGATAAGGTCGCTCGCCGTGGTTTACGCTTAGGCGATATCCGTGATGCTGATCTGTTTGCTGCAAAGTTGCGTGAATTGCTTACGTTTCACAACTTCATGCTGCAACAGTATTATGGCGTGGAGCCGGTCAGTTTTGGTGCTGTGTTAGCTGAATGCATGGAAATGTCCAAGAAACTGCTGCCGATGATTGCCGATGTAACCACTATTCTGCATGACTTGCGCCGTCAGGGTGCCAGCATCATGTTTGAAGGTGCACAGGGTTCCTTGTTGGATATTGACCACGGTACCTATCCCTATGTGACCTCGTCTAATACCACCGCAGGTGGCACGTCTACCGGTAGTGGTTTTGGTCCGCTCTACCTCGATTATATTCTCGGTATCACCAAAGCCTACACTACACGTGTCGGTGGCGGTCCTTTCCCGACAGAGTTGTCTTGTGGAATCGGCAAGCAGTTGGCTGAAAAAGGTCACGAGTTTGGTGCGACCACCGGGCGTGCACGTCGTTGCGGTTGGTTTGATGCTGTAGCGCTGAAGCATGCCATCGAGATCAACTCGATTTCGGGTTTGTGTCTGACTAAGCTGGATGTGCTCGATGGTCTGGAGCAGATAGGCATTTGTACTGGCTATGAAGATGCGCAGGGTCAACCGGTCTATTCACTCAGTGGCAGTGAAGATTATGAAGCGATTACGCCCGTGTATGAGATGATGCCAGGCTGGAGTGAGTCGACAGTGGGTGCTAAAACGGTTGAAGACTTGCCTGAGAATGCGCGTGCGTATATTCGTCGGTTGGAAACGCTGGTAGGTGCACCGGTTGATATTATTTCAACTGGTCCTGACCGTAATGAAACGATTGTGTTGCGCGATCCGTTTAACTGATCGATGAAGCAACCACTGCCAGAGTAAGCTCGCTGGCAGTGGTTGTTTTGACTTATCCGACTGTCTGAATCGTTTTGATCAGCAGTTTAAACATTTTCGGATTGGCCGCTACCAGATTGCCAGTTTGGCGATGAGCATTACCACCCTTGTAATCACCCACTAAACCACCCGCTTCCTGAATCAGCAGTATGCCTGCATCCATATCCGCTTCGCTCAGATCCGCTTGAAAGAAGCCATCCAGTCGGCCTGCGGCGGTATAGGCCATATTCAGTAGCGCAGATCCGCTGCTAAACAGATTGGCACCGGCTGTGGAGATGTGGCTTAACAGGCGCTGATGTTCTGCAAACGCCTGGTCACGATCGGTAGCAGAGACAAACCCACTTCCCAGTAGTGCCTGCAGCAGGTTTTTGTTGTTGCTGACACGTAAGCGGCGTCCGTTAAGCTGTGCACCATTACCACGGCTGGCGGTGAATTCTTCGCCGGTTACCGGATTGATGACCACGCAGTGTTCGATGCGGCCATTGATGCGACCGGTCAGGCTGAGTGCATAAACCGGTAGAGCGTTGGAGAAGTTGAGCAGGTTGTCGACTGGGCTGATATGCCAGTCGCATACCACCGGACCTTCACCTGTTGCTTTGTAGTTGCCACTGAAATCTCCCTGCACCGTGTGGTGTGGGTAAGCTTTCTGAATGGACTGAGCTATGCTCCGCTCAACCTGTGAACAGGTTTCGCTAATGAATTCAGCCGCACTGGACTGTTCGGATTTGATCAGATCAAGGCGTTCTGCCGCGCGGGCAATCTGTTCTCCGCCAAGGCGGGCAGCACGAAGTGCGATATTTACTATCGGTTGCATCAGGTTAAGCGTCCAGTTTTGTTCAAGAGCAAAGCGCCATTATACTGAAGTGGCGGTTGCTTATCTATTCATGTGGGTTTTTTTCATGTTCTTGGTATTGGTGCATGGCTGGGGTGGTGGTATCGCTTTGCTGTGACACGCTTTGCATCATCCCTGATCGCTCGGCAGCCGCCTTCCCTGGCGGCTGACGGTCACACCAAAGCGATACCACCACCCCGCTGAGAGTTCGGTGCCACCTGATGATTTAGGATCGATGTGTTGATCAGTTTTTCATCGCTGGACAATTTGATGTTGTTGGTGGAGTATACTGAGTAAATTTAGGGTAATAAAAAGTGCCAGCCTAACACCATATTTTTAGATTTTGCTTACGCACTTTTGGGCAAGGTAGGATTAATGCAATATTATTTATTCGAAGAATATTTTGGCACTTAGAGAGTAAAGATCAGTGCTAAATGACGAACAACAGCGAGTTTATGAATGGCTGAATGATGATCTCAGCCTTTCAGTCTTTGCCGAGGCGTATAAAGGTGCTGCAATTTTAATAAATCAGAGGTCAGCAGGTTACGTCTCCTTTGTTGCCCATGTTGGTCGGGACTTGATGAACCGTCTTGCATCTACTGTTGCTGGCATCAAATCGGAGCGCGTTCAATATCAGCAGCATATCGACAAATTACAGGGTGGCTGGCGTGAGGAGTGGCGGTTAACTAATGAGTTTTCGTCTGAAGTGGCCGAGAAAGGACACCTGATTCCCATCGATGTATGTCAAAAAATCTCTACACTGATTGATGAGCACAAATCTGGCCGCATGCGAAGTTCAGAGGCTGATGGCTTGTTTTTCAGCACATTTCTCGATTACTCCGATAGAGACAAGATACCCGATAATTTTCTTTCAGAATGGAAAGCTGCAAAAGAATGGTTTCTTGGTCATGCACATCTTCGGGACAAACCCTTTCGTGAAAATATCGGCAATGACTTAGAAAAGCATTTCAATTGTCTGGATGGGTATCTCTACATAGCAGCCAGTAGTCAATATGATCGACTTAAGGACTTAAATGAAATCCTGGACGCCACCAACCAATGAGATGATAGATAAAGTAATGGCTTCCGTTAAAAAAGAGACGGATCGACAGTACTTTTTCTCCAGGCTAAATAACCCTCTCTGGGTAGAACCACTGCGACAACGTGGCTATTTTAGCAGCCCCCCCGGTTTGAAACAGCTGCGTGACGGGTATGTGCAATATCCACATTGGCCAGAACTGAGCTATTTATTGACCATTACAGAGGAGGTACCAGATCAAGTAGTCGAAATTATTTTATCTCTGCCGAAAACAGATAACCCTCGGGTTTATGATGATGTCCTTGCAATAGCACTTAAGCTAGAAGGGCGGCAATCCGCAGAGTTGTACCCGAAGCTTAATGAATACATTGAACTTGATAATCCGTTCCTTGCTCATCGTTATCCTGAATTACTTAAGCATTGGATGGCGCAAGGTAACATTGCCGAATCGCTTAAAGTAACGAAATCACTGGTTTCCTTTCGGGAAGACCCAAAAGCTCGTGAAAAAGAGCTACTTCGCAAAAAAAATCCAAAGTCTTTAGTATCCTTACTAGAACCTATACCCCGCTTTCAACAATGGGAATATCAGCAAATCCTGGAAAATGGTGTTCGCCCCTTGGCCGAGCATGAGCCCTATCAGGTTTCCCGCATCCTGATTGATGCGGTGGCAAGCATGATCAGGCTGGGAATTTATCAGGAAGATTTCGAAAAAGGGAGCGGACAGGATTATTCGGAAATCTGGTGCCGGAGGCTGGATAAGCCAGATCGCGAGTATCAAGATGTAAAAGGAACTCTAGTGCAGACGCTGGCTTATGCCTGCGAGCAGGTTTATGACAAAGCTCCGGAATCCATTGACTCCCTGGACCAGGCATTGCGAAATCATCGTTGGAGGGTGTTCACGCGGCTGCGGCAGCTCCTTTATGCATCTAATCTGAATGATAAGACCCTCCCATGGATACGTGAGCAAATCCTTGGACATGATGACTACTCTAAATGGGAGCACCACTACGAATTCCAATTGATGATCCGTAAGGCAAGTGAGCGTTTCGGCCTCCGCTTGCTCAGCGAGGACGAACGAAAAAGAATATTCGATGGTATTCTCAGTGGACCTTCGACAGATGATTATCGTGCTTGGATGGGCGAGAGTTACACTGATGAGAGTTTTCAACAACATCAACGCTACTTTCATCGCATGCAGCTACGCCCCTTCGCTGTTCTGCTGAGCGGGGATGTCCAACGTTATTTCGATGAGCTGGTAGGTGAAACACTGGATGAAACTGTTACTGATGACAGCTATTTACCCTATGGTGAGGTAACCGGCGGTACGATCAGCTATAGGAGTCCGAAGTCTGTCAAGGATCTAGAGAGCTTTACGGATGAAGAGCTTCTATCCTATCTAAACGACTGGGACGAAGAGTGTCGGGACAAAGACAACTCGCTGATTGAGATCAATATATCTGCGCTGGCTGATGTCTTTCAGTCCCTTTTCAAAAAGCAGATTATGCCTGATGTCGAGCGACTGGATTTCTGGCTGGCGAGCGGTGACAGGATTGCTCGGCCAGTCTATGTCGCTGCCATGCTCAAGGCCATGATCGAGGTCGTCAAGGAAAGGAATTTCGAAAACCTGGACCGGTGGATTTCATTTTGTACATGGATCTTGTCTCATCCAGACATCCAGCGAGTAGAAGGACAACCCGAACCCCAAGACGAATCACGCGTCCACCCCGATTGGGGCAGTTCGCGCCGAGCCGTAGTTGATTTTATTGATGCATGTGTGAAAAAGGATACGGATGCGCCAATTACCGCAAGGGATGGACTTGGGGTTATGCTTCGACAAGTGTGCAGTCAATTTGATTGGCGGCTCGACCAGGATTGTCCAGTGCTGCTTAATCGTAACGATCCCATTACTGAGGCTATCAACAACACCCGTAGTCGGGCACTCGAGTCCCTTGTTAATTTTGGCTTCTGGGTTCGCCGTCATTTTCCAGAAGATCATGTCTCGGAAGTGACCGATATCCTCACAAGACGTATAGCAGAGGATGCTGATATTAAGTTAACTGCGCCTGAGCATGCGCTAGTGGGGATGCACTTCGGAAACCTTTGTACTCTCAATCCGGGTTGGGCTAATCTGCAACGAAAAATCTTATTCCCTCAAGCAAATGAAGCTGTTTGGCGGAGTGCCTTTTGTAGCTTTATACGCTTTAATCGTCCAGTCAAGCTGACGTTTGAAATTCTGAGGGGTGATTTTGAACACGCAGTAGCGAACCTGAGCATCCTGTCAACCGAAGAAGGCAGTGGTAAGGATATTGTCGACAGACTAGGTCAGCACCTTTTCGCCTACTACCTTTGGGAGGTCTACTCTCTAACGGGTCATGAAAGCCTGCTTGAGCGTTTTTACGATATGACTAAAAACGACCGTGAACGCTGGAGTCAGCTTTTCGATCATGTTGGTCGATCACTGAAAAATAGCGGTAGGCAACTGGATAAGACATTGACTGCTCGCATTATCGCATTTTTTGATTGGCGCTTTGAAGCTGCTGAGCCGCTAGAACTTCAGGAATTTACCTTTTGGCTGGAAGCCGAATGCCTCGAACCTGACTGGCGTTTGCAATCGTACTCGAAGATTCTTGATCTTGATCTTGAACAGGGAAAGGGTATTGGGCTTTCCATTCAGGTAAGAGCCTTAAATAATCTGCTCCCAAATCACTTAGCTTTAGTTGTCGAATGCTTTGCTAAAATCACGGATACCATGGATCAAGGTACACAGATATATATTTTAGACGAGGAAGCTAAACCTATCTTGAAAGCGGGCCTAAAATCTGAAGACCAGGAGGTCTGCAATAATGCTGTACGTGCTCAAGAAAACTTGTTGCGGTTAGGCTGCTTTGATTATCTGGAGGTTTAATGAATGAGGGCTTGTGATGGCTTGCGTTAGTGCGTCAAGCGAAGCTTGATGCATCTTACAGGGTGAAAGTCCCTGTCAGGTAAGGGTTAACCACCCATCTATATCGAGTGTTGCGCGTTGTGCGGAGTCTGAAATCAGGAATATTTGTGTGGCAGGAAGCACGGATGAATAAGCAACGTGAAGCGTACACAGAGAATCATATAGGCCACGGGGGCTGTCGTGGCCCTGACGTGCCGGTATCGCCCGATAATAAAGTGAGTTCTGACTGACGAGGTTTGTAACGCCATCGAAGTCCATGCAAACCAGCCGCCTTGGTGAGGCTGTGATGAGTCAGAGATGTTCCACAGGGGACGTGGTAGGGAAGTCCAGCGTAACAGCAGGCCGACGATAGACGACAAGCTGGTCCAGCAGGGCGTCAGCCTGATCCTGTAAAGCACTGGGAACAGGACTTTCGCGGTTATCGGCCCAATAACAGTGCTCATCAGACGGTTCATAGCTTAGGACTGAACCTGCAATGCAAAGGCTATGGTTACATCGTGGAGGCCGACATCAAAGGTTTCTTCGACAATATGGATCTCGACTGGATGAAACGTATGTTGGTCCACCGGATCGATGATGATGCCCTACTGAGCCTGATTGGTCAGTGGCTAAAAGTGCGGATTAAATCACCGGAAGGAGAATACACTAAGCCTAGCAGTGGTAGCCCACAGGGAGGGGTGATTAGTCCGATTCTGGCGAACATCTATCTGCACTGTGCGCTTACCTGGGGTTCGAGTTTTACTGGGGCAAGGACGTCAACGGTTAGCCTCGGTTGAGGCAGCGAACGGCATCGAAGAAGCTGAAGGTGACGATGAGCGAGTACTACCGCAGGATCAAATACAAACAGTCTACAGCACTGAGGGAGTGGCTCCTGTGAGCGCTCGGGGCATACTTCTGACAGCGCTGATGCATTGCAATCGAATGAGTATATAGCCACAGTTCCATGGTAATAGAGTGCGATATTCTACAACGGAATCAAAGTGTTATAGATCCTGCTTTTATCGGTAATGACTGCCTCTGTGAAGTTTTGCCTAATCGAATCACCTTGTGCAGAAATTCAGATGGGCTGCAGGTGCAGGGTAGGGCCTCTAAAGATGATGTTCACACAGTTGAAAAATCATCTGGTTTGCGCTAGATTTTGATATTCAAAGGACTATCACATAATCAAGGAGAAGATTAAATGCTTATATTGACCCGCCGCGTTTGCGAGACATTACTGATTGGCGACGATGTGACAATTACTGTATGAATCGTACCGGGTTTTGTGGAGGCAGTTTGCTTTAAGTCAGGCCGCTATAGCCTGACCAGTTTGGTGCTGATAGTAGTTTGCCTCAGCTTCCGCTGGAGGTATATACCCAATCGAACCCAGTAGCCGTTGATGGTTGTACCAATGCACCCATTTCAGAGTAGCCATTTCAACGGCTTCACGGCTCTTCCATGATTGGCGGTGGATCACCTCAGCCTTGTACAAGCCATTGAGGGTCTCAGCCAATGCATTGTCGTAGCTGTCTCCTTTACTGCCCACAGAAGGCTCTATATTGGCCTCGGCTAGGCGCTCAGTGTATCGGATGGAAACATACTGGCTACCTCGGTCACTGTGATGGATCAGCCCCCCCCCGGCCCGATGTGGTTGTCGTTCATGCAAGGCCTGCTTGAGTGCATCCAGAACGAAATCAGTCTGCATACGGTTGCTGACCCGCCAACCCACAATTCGACGCGCAAAGACATCGATCACAAAAGCCACATAGAGCCAGCCCTGCCAGGTCGAGACATACGTGAAATCCGATACCCACAACTGGTTGGGCTGATCAGCATGGAAATAGCGCTTAACCCTGTCTTGTGGGTAGGCGGCTTTATCATCAGGTACCGTGGTGCGGACAGCTTGGCCTCGACGCACACCCTGTAATCCAAGACGCTGCATCAGGCGCCTCACGGTGCATCGAGCCACCTCAACCTGCTCCTGTAGAAGCTGCTTCCAGACCTTAACTACATCGTAGCATTGCATGTTGTCATCCCAGACACGCTGGATTTCAACACAGAGCTGGTCATCCCGTTTACTGCGGTCAGGGCGCAACTCAGGATCACGAGCTCTGGCGACCTGCTTGCAGTAACCCGACGGAGCAATCTGTAGGATTCGACAGATCGGCTCGACTCCGTATTGGTCACGATACTCATCAACAAAAGCAATCAATGTTTGGTACGGCGGTCGAGCTCCGCCTTGGCAAAATAAGCACTGGCGAGTCGAAGAATTCCATTGGCTCTGCGCAGCTCTCGATTCCCACGCTCAAGCGCTTTCATGTGCCTTTGCTCATCAGTGGTTTGACCAGAGCGCTGACCTGTATCCGTCTGATGGCGGCGTAACCAGCCGTGAAGGGTCTGAGGGAAACAACCAATCTTGGGTGCAATGGACTCAATAGCGGCCCACTCAGATGGATAATCATTAAGGTGTTCTTGAACCATACGCACGGCACGCTCACGAACTTCGGGGGAGTATCTGTTAGAGTTTTTCATAGCCTTATTCTCTCAAAGAAATAGGCCTCCACGAAAGCCGGTACGATTCAATAATCTCTACCAGGTCTTTGAGTGATCGTGCTAATCGATCCATTCGCCAGACCACTAGAGTGTCGCCCTTGCGAAGTGTACGAAGACACTGCGTCAATTCTGGTCGCTCTCGAAGCTTGCTTGTGATTTTTTCCTGATATATCTGTTCACATCCGGCTTGAATGAGGGCATCGAGCTGCAGATCTGAGTGCTGGTCTTGGGTGCTGACCCGAGCATAACCAATAATCATAAAAAAACGTACCTAATCTGTTTATAGATTGTTGTACGGGAATATGATCATAAAAACAATGATTATTGAGTGTTTTTGGTGTGGAAAGGTGAGTGTCCAACAAGCGGTGGTTTATTGGTTAAGGACTTAATTGCAATATACTCGTGTTGCTTCTACCCTAGGGAAGAATAAATTTACCTGCATGCTTTAAGCAAGATGCTTGATAAAGCACTCAATGTGGTAATACACTGATAGATGATTAAGATAAAATTTAAGAGGGTAGATTATGAGCAAGGATGATTCTTCAGAACTTAAATGTACAATAGATCAACGTGCTATGAATGAAGAGATATTTCTTCTAGAAGAAGAAATACGTAAAGTTGGGGACGGTGTTCATCCAATAGCTGCATATTCTGACGCCCGAGATGCATTAGTTGATTGCATCACGAATCTATGTAATATTCAAGGTAATTATTCAGGCAGCAATATCGAAAGAGTTTTAGGGAAGGTGGAAAGCGCAACATCTGGTCATAGAACTGTAGCCATATTGCTTATTCGCTGCATGGCAATTGATGGATTAATATCTATTGATGAAGTACATGGTATTAGTAATCGTAAGCTTCTTTCAATAATTGAATGCCATGTTCCTGATCTAATGAAGCTAGCTAGAGTACAAAAGCAACAGAATTTTGAAAAAATAAATATAATTAAGGCACTTCATGAAACAATTTGTAGCCATTATTTAATACTAAAACAAATAGATGGGTCGCTAAGTGAAATTGCATCACAAAAGGGGTCGGTTTTAAATTGTTTACGTCATAATAGGTATCAGGCATACTTACAGCCTTTTAACTACATGCCGATTAAGTCTAAATTAGAAGCTTTAGTGGAGGGTTTGGATGCCGTAGTTAATAGTAGTGGTGCCGATTTTAAACTAAGCCTTGATGAATTAGAACTTATTATTGACGATGGCTATAAAGTTATAAATTGCTCTAAATCTTTTTTCACTGAGCATTATGCGTCACCAATTTTTGATGCTGTTAAGAGGGCAGTGGAAAAGGTAAAAGAAACATCATCTGAACTTCTTGCTTCTAGTATAGAACCTATGCGCTCACCACCGCGAGCTGCGGAAAAACGATATCCTCTTCATCAAGTAAATAGATATATTAATATCATTTTACCTTTAGTAAATAAAGGCCCGAGTACGGCGTTAGAAGTCATAGTAGAGATCGATTGTGGTAACTCGTCAAGCGTTATATTTGATAATGAGCAGTTACGTTGTGGAGATGTGCCGCCAGGGAATTTTTCGGTATGCCTTAAAGCATGTGTCATTGAATCCTCAGCCAAAATAGATATGACGGTGCAAATTAGCTGGAAAGAATTGTTTGGTACTTCGCGCAGTGAAATATTTGATTTGATTATAGAAGGGCAAAATGAGGCAGTAGACTGGGTCTTGCTTGAATCGTTTGAACCATACAGTTTGGAGGTGGCTGAAGGTGATATGTTTGTAGGCCGTAGCGCAAAAGTTAAAGCCATTGCTAATAAACTTTTAAAGCACCCTATGACATCAACATATGTTACTGGACAAAAAAGAATAGGTAAAACATCCCTTGCAAAAGCTGTTGTAAATTATCTTGAAAGAGATTATCCAGATTTTCATAGTTTATACTTAGAGTATGGGGAGTATTGCTCGACAACCCCTCAGAGTACACTGAAATGCCTAGGTGAATCTATATGTTGTTTTTTGTCAGAATACTTATCTCCAAATGATTTGATGTCGACTAATTTTAATGAATCTATAGCAGATCTGAATATAATGGCAAGGAAATTAGAAAGTAAGTTTCCAGGTAAAAAATTCGTAATAATTCTAGATGAGTTTGATGAAATTCATCCTGAGCTTTATAGGTCAGGCCCAATTGCTGAAACATTTTTTGCGAACTTAAGAACTCTAGCTGCTAGGAAGAATCTAGCATTCATCTTAGTGGGCGGCGAAAAAATGCCATTCATTATTGGAGCACAGGGCGATCAACTAAATAAGTTTTCTCGTGAAACACTTGATTACTTTTCAAGAAGTGCAGAATGGACTGAATACTTAGAGCTTATTAAAAATCCAGTTGAAGGTAATTTAAACTGGAGTGATGAAGCAATTAATTGCATATTTACGCTTACTCATGGCCATCCATACTATACGAAGTTACTATGTTCAAAGATTGTTAGCATAGCAATTAGTGAGCGAGATACTGAGATAATCGACTCTGACGTTTCTAATGCTTTGCCAAAACTTTTATCTGAATTAGATACAAATGCGTTTGCACATTTATGGAAGGATGGAATAAGTTCAGAACGTGAACAAGCAGAGGTTGCAGAGTTGAAAAGATTGCGCCTTCTTGTAGGGATTGGGCGTTCCATACGTGAGAATAAGCGGAAGGAATCTGAAATAAAGGAGAGAGCAGAGAGCCCTCGTCTACTCGAACATGAAATTTCTCCATTAATTGCAGATTTTCAAAGAAGAGAAATTATTTTTGAACGAAATGGTGATCTTCAGTTTACGGTTCCACTATTTGAAAGCTGGTTGACAGAGTATGGACTTAATAAACTAATCTCAAGTACCTTAGGAGATGAACTAGAGGATAGTATAAAAGTTGCGGAAGATAATGCGCATGTAACTGCGCAAGAGATTCAAACCCTAGTTGTTGATTGGCCTATATATCGTGCTCAGAGGGTAGGTGCTGAGCAAGTTAGAGCGTGGCTTGATCAAGTCTCAGATATATTGGATCAGCGTTTACTGTTTTCTTTATTGAAAAATATCAGGTTTATTAACCCGGTCGAAATTGAGGAGTATCTAAAGCATGCACACTCAACAGTTGTGAAACCAAAAATTGGTGTTTCAACAATAACAAGAAGGACTGATCGTCGTCAAGATGTCCTTATTACCTTTGTAGATGGTATCGGGAAAAGTGGTTTGCAATATGCTCGGAGTTATGCAAAAACCAACGCTATAACTACCAAGAATATAGTTGACTCTTCAATGATTACTAAAAAAATTAATAATATAAAAAATGGCGAGCAACCTAAGGCAATTATATTGGTTGATGACGTTGTCGGTAGTGGTGAGACCTTATCTAGTGGTATTACAGATTTGCTAAATAATATATCACCAAGATTAATTGATCTCGATATTCCAATCGTGATTATTGTCATTATTGGTACGGAAGATGGTGAAAAGAAGATTAATGATACAATAATTAGTTATGGAGTTAAGTTTGAAGTATGTTTTTGTGAAATCCTTTCGTCTAATGCTTATGCATTTCAAGACAATAGTCACGGGTTTTGGGAAAATATGGATCAGATGTATCGTGCTAAATCTCTCTGTATGCGGTTAGGTGCTAATCTTTATACACATTCCCTTGGATTTAAAAATCAAGGTTTGCTTTTAGTGCTTCCTGAGACTTGTCCGAATAATTCTCTACCCATATTGTATCGCTCAAAGGTAGGGGTGTCATCTTGGACCCCGCTATTTCCAAGACCTTCTACATAGGTGAAACAGTCAATTGTTTTATATTTCGATGAGCGCCCTAAGGCCTTACTAATAAAAACTAGTTGTATTAATTTAAGTATATTTATACAATATTTATAATGCAATGTACTACTCATATAAATCAAGCAAATAGTATAGCTACACGGCTAATGCAGTTTTATTGCAGCAGAGGTAATAAGACTGGTAATTTCTAGTATTATAATTTTTTTTGATTATTTACTGTGAATTTTGTTTAAATACACAGCAATGGATAGCTAAAGTATTGATATGTAGTTCACTTGCTTGTTTCGTCAACAAGTCTGTAGTTTTTGTGGCTAGTCGACATTTTTCATATTTACCAGAAACACTATATCAGTCTGACTTAACAGGCTTAAAGCGGTACTTTCAGGGTCTGCTAGTTACAACATGAAGCTTTTTGTATTTAGTCTGACATATAAACCAGGTGGTAATTTAGATATGCTAAGCTGCGTATAGAATATACTTGCTTTCAAAGTATTTCTTCACTCGCTCAGGCCTTGTCTGGAGCGTTGAGTCTGTAGAATAAGTCTCCCAGCCTGCTGTTGATAACAAACACCAGATCATCGTCCATTTGCTGAATCCGTAGCCTTCAAAACAGCCAAGGCACAACGGCGTAAAGAACGTGGTGGCCAGGTGGCACAACGCTTCACACTCGCAGACTTTGATTATGATCCGCTGACTGAAACCTGCCGATACCCAGCAGGCCAGCCCATGTGGAATGATAGGTGAACAAGCAACTATAAGCTTCCAGGGCTGCCGCCAACACTGTCTAGACTGTTCTCTAAAACATCAGTGCCTACGTAGACCCAATCAACAAGATGGACGTCAGGTTAGCTTTGCACTGGGCGAACGCAAACCCCTGTCCAGTTTTATCGAGAAGATGAGGCAGAAGATCGACAGCCCGATGGGAAGGCATATCTACAGCCAACGCTTGGGTACGGTTGAACTGATGTTCGGCAGCCTGGAAAGCAACAAAGGGCTGAATCGGTTTACCCTGAGGGGCAAATCCAAGGTGAACGCGCAGTGGTTGATGTACTGCATGGTGCATAATCTTGAGAAGATTGCGACACAGGGACAACAAAGGCATTGAGCTAAGTCATCATCCACCAAGCGGTGGTTGTGATAGCCTGAACCAAAGAGTATTGGCTGTTTGAATGAGTGGCAAAGTTTACTGGTTTGAGCAGGTCACAATTAACAGAATGATGAGGGAGCTGTTGATGCTAGGGATTTTGATTTCATAATGTCTAATCCGACAGGCTCGTTAGGCTGCCAAGGAAATACTGTTTAATTTGATTAGGAGAAATACTGTATGCCAACGATCTATGAGAGACGTGAAAACACCAAAATTGACATCCGCTGTAGTCACTGCGAGGTTAAAATGACTACTTCGTATTATTGGGAGGTCGATGGAGATATTGTGTGCAATGAGTGCTTTGATAGTCAGTACTCGCATATGGTGAAGTGTGCTATTGAAAATTGTGAAGAATATGATGATGAAAATAACTTCACAGATGGAATGTGTGAGTCATGTTTGGAGGTTAATACTCCGATTGATCCAGAGGTTCAGGAGGGATGGGAGCACAATATCGAAAAATGGAATGACGAATAACTCAGTGCAATCACGGCCTAACAGAATGCAGACGTACAAAGAGCGTGCATGCAAATCGATTCCACAATAGTACGGATGTTGTGTAGTATAGAAGTTCATTGGGTCTTCTCCTTTTCGGTTTCGTCGCCTTCCTGCTTGCCAATCTGACTAGGCTGGGGAGAAGGCTCAATGAGTATCAAGTGCAGGTACGGTGACACCACTACATTGTGCGAGGGTGTTCAATATTCTGTGTCAGCCAGGCTTTCATAGGTCAATGTAACCATCCAGACGGCCGTCGAAGTGAATGGTCAGCTGCGACAGGGTCAGGTTCCAGTTTTGCACCGGGTGTGACCACCGCTCAGACGCTTTTAACATACCCGCGTAACAGCTTGAGCAAGCTGTTCTCATTGCTAAACCCTCCTTTGGTTTTGGTCAGCTTACGGAACTGGCGATGCACAGCTTCAACAGCATTGGTGGTGTAGATGGCGGTGCGTACGTAATCTGGGTATTTAAAAT